>Ga0210406_10001721_pt1 | contig 26091 bp, 58 predicted proteins | sample IncBWC30MmetaG_FD_155454 | JGI IMG/M metagenome (GOLD analysis project Ga0210406, IMG submission 155454) | Forest soil microbial communities from Barre Woods Harvard Forest LTER site, Petersham, Massachusetts, United States - Inc-BW-C-30-M | ecosystem: Environmental > Terrestrial > Soil >... | reverse complement strand
GAGCCACGTTGATCTGGCTCAGGAATTCTAGCAGTGAAAGGCTATACGCTACACACTTGTTTTCAGTATGGACATAAGCGATACTGCCGCATCTGATTTGGAGGGCAATCATGGCTACTCGGCGTGTCGGCATCTATCTGCGCGTTTCGACCGACGGGCAAACGACAGAGAACCAAAGGCGGGAGATGGAAGCCGTTGCCGCTCGCTCCGGCTGGGAGATCGTCGGCTTTTACGAGGACGCCGGCATAAGCGGCGCCAAGGGGCGCGATAAGCGGCCCGGCTTCGATAGGCTGCTGAAGGATGCCACAGCCCGCAAGATCAACATGATTGCGGCCTGGAGCGTGGATCGGCTTGGCCGCAGCTTGCAGGACCTTGTCGGCTTCCTGGGTGAGCTCCAGGCAGTTGGGTGTCACCTGTACCTGCATCAGCAAGCCATCGATACGACCACCCCGTCAGGAAAGGCCATGTTCCAGATGTGCGGCGTATTCGCCGAGTTCGAGCGCTCGATGATCAGGGAACGGGTTGTCTCTGGTTTGGCCAGGGCGAGAGCCAGCGGCATCAAACTTGGCCGCGGCAACATAAAGCCGGGCGACGATGGCAAGGTCGAACGGAGCGAGGATGAGAAGCGCTGGGGTATGAGCAGAGCCCAGCTCGAAAAACGAATCCTGAGCCTCCACAAGGGCGGCGCGGGCATATTGAAGATTGGCAAGACGCTCGGTGTCGGCACCAGCGTTGTGCAGCGGGTTGTGGAGCAGTCCCGCCCTTTCGAGGCAAGCGCAACATGAGGAGGAAATGAGGGGGTGGCATATGACGCCAAGCGAATGGATCTTTGCCGCCTTCGTGGTCCTAACGGTAATTCACCTGTTTGTGCCAAGTGCGAGGAGCGGCATCGTAAGCATCTATGATGCAGGAATGTTCGCGATCTACCTCATCGTTTTGGCGTGGGGAGTTACAAGAATCGTTGACGGTGAGCGGACCCGGGGATGGGGCTTAATAATCGTAGCGGCAGTTGGTTTTGGTCAGAGGATGTATTTCTTGTTCAACCGGGATTAAATAGCCGCCCTGGCGAACAAAGGCCACGATACACGGGCTATGCAGGCGTACCTGGGTCACAAGAACATCCAGCACACCGTCCGCTACACCGAGTTGTCCCCGGATCGATTCAAGGACTTCTGGCGCTGATGTGGACGTGACCGGCTGATTGAGATAGTGCGCGGATGACTCAGAGCTGGCGCATGGTGCGTTCTACGTTTGGCGGCTAGTGGGGGTAGCGTTCACTAGTAAAACGAATCCTGAGCCCGCGCTGAGTCACGGCGGCCTATTTGAGAAGAGGGGCAATGGCTGCTCGATTGGGGGATGTCCTTTATTGGCTCGGATGCATCCTGGCCGTGTTGTTTCTCCCATTGCCGCTCCTCGCATTGATTGACTTGGTTAATGGTCACCCACAGACCGTCCTCCATCCCGATTACTTGATTGAGGCGGCCATTGCATCTTGGCTGACCGGACGAACGCTTCGATACGTTCTCGCCGGCACCTAATTACGGAGGCGCTGAACGCTATCAGCGGAAAATCACCGACCGCATGAAACCGGCTGGCCGGGGGTGAATAGGGGAATTACGACCAGCCGGTCCTCCTCGGTCTTGTGGAAGGAATTGCGAGACCGAGGGGCAGGAAATGAGCAACTTTGCGATTTAGGCTCGGAAGCCGCATGGTCACCAAGGCCGCACAGGCACCCAAGCTCAGGCATCCGATCAAAAGAACAAACCTCACGTTGTCCTCCTGCCCACGACTGGAGTCAGCTTGACGCAAAGGTGCGACGGATCAAGTCAGAACCAGGAGTAATGCACGATGTTCACAAGCCCGACCGCGTCACCGGAACGCCGATGATCGGACGCTTGGCCATTTCAGCATTTGCGCGCCAAGCGCGACAGCAAGTTGACGTACCTCACTGCCTGGATCGCCTCTTTCGTGCGCTTACCGTGCCGATAATTCCCGTTCTGCTTTCCGGTCGGTGCGCCGCCCCGGCCCATTGCATTCGACAGAACCGACAGCCACGTACCGCGGCGTCGTGCGGAGGATACAGTTGTTGAGGGCCGATGTCTCGGTTGATTAAGTGCAACCGCGCGCGCTGGCCGCATGCCGTGCAACACCACTTACTTTCACCACGAATCGTTTCAGGGTGTTTTCGACAAGCAACCAAAATGGCTTCGGGATTATTTCGTTGCCGCGTCGGCAATGAAATCAGCTCACGAAGCTGCGAGAAATTGCGAGATGTGATGAACATCAACGACAACCTTCCAACGCTGCTGTAGATCGGTTTGCGTCGCCAAGGTTGGCTCTAGAACTACTGGAAAGTCCCTTCGCGATCACTGTCACCCGACAACCTAGCTCTATCAAGGCCCAACTCGCCGCTGGGACATCCTCTTGACGCTGGGCGCGTCGGCGGGCGGATTCAATCGTTGCAAGGAAAGGAGGTGTAATGGAGAACGGCGTTGAAGGGGGACCACGCGAGCCGTTGGTCGCTGCCGCGTCCCCTATTTGTCCGAAATGCAAAGCCTACTTCCATTTCACGGAAACGATCTTGGATGTTCGCCGGAATTTAACCGTTCGGTTTTTTCGATGCGAATGCGGACAGGTCATCTGGGACGAAAGACCAGCATAGGCGCACCAATGGCGCCCGGCTTGTCCCAGTGAAAATCTGGTCTGATGTCCGCTCCGCGCCTGCCGCAAACTGTACAGACGAAACGCGGCTCAAGATCGGACAGCCTTATGTGATCCGGCCAAGGATCGGCGTTGGCGGTGATCGAATCGCTGCATGTGTAATCTGAGCAATAGATCAGAACACCGCGAACGCCGGATTCGCGCATCTCGCCAAACGTGATTTTCTGGGGACTCTGCATGCCCGATGATTCCGCCGATCAGGCCGGGAGGAAAGCCGCTGGGGTTTGTGCGTCGCCATGTTGCTGGCTCTAGCTGGCGCTGTAGGCCTCAAGGGCATGTGCGAGAAAAATGCTTTCTGTTGCCGCAAGGGCGCTGACGTTAGGCCGCATCCCGATTTTGGCAGGCGCTCGGTCGGCTACTGATGTTCTCTTTGTCTTCGAGCCTCGAGAGTACCTCTAGCAGCCATTGGGCATATATCGGGTGGCGACCCTCGCAAATCTGTTTGGCTATAGTCTCGATCTGCTCGCCGATGCGGATATGAATAGCTTTCCTAAATTCTTCAGCATTCATGGTCCCCTCCGGTATGCGAGCACGCAGCCGTGCAGGAGTGGGGCCGCCCCGCGCTGAAATTAGAGCGGCCCCTGCCAACTGCTTGAAATTGCCCTGCCCCTTCGGACAGCAGCTGTAGTCGGCAAGCTATAGGTACGCTGAGGCCCCAAGCTGTCTGTCCGAAAGGTAACAGTTCGCGAGGGACGTGCCGATCCTTTAACGTGGGTTAGCTTCCTTGAACTCCAGTACCGACTCCGGGAGAAACCGAGCTGGCAAAACTGCGCGCCTTGGTCTCGATGGGCTATGCGCGAGGGAGGTTGCTGCCGCGGGATCGGAAGGATTGGTATGTTTGATGTAGACCATGGGCCTCTGTGATTTGCTGACGCGTTACTCAATCCAGAACCAGTGACCGTGCATCAAGTCGGTTTGACTACTGGAGGCCCTAACCCGCATCAAACGCTCGCGTGCCTCGCTCATCTTGCGCGCCTCGCGCCTATGGCGCAGAGAGATCATCGCACGAATGCCATAGCCCGACATGAAGCCGACGCAACAGCAAAGGAAGAGCAAAAGCGTTTGCTCCATATTCCCTCCCCTCCCACTCCTCGCAAACGGGGCAAGTCAACGCGCACCGTTATACGCAGCCGAGGTTTACGCCCTATTTAGAAGCAGCCTCGGGCCAGGAGGCTCGCGCGCATTCAGACTACTTCCTTTGCCCTCCCGGAAACGGCGCAATCACGACAACATTGCCCAGCCAAGCTGGGCCTCCCGCGGTCGCTCCTGCCCGTGGGGACGCGACGGTACTGAAGGCACCGGTGCTTCCTTGGCTGCCGGGGCCGTTTTTCCGGGTCGCCGATACAGAGATGCGCCATGCCTGACACTGAAGGCGTTCCTAGCACGTCCGCCGGGACCGCAGAATCCGCAGCGCCGGCCGACAATATCATCAATTTTCCATCGACGAATATCGCCTTCGATGTCGGTAGCGCTTTGGATGAGGTTATGGAGGCTTATGATAAGCGCCGCCAGATGCTCGCCGTCGCTTTCAAGATTGCAAACCTTTCCTCCGCGCAGCTGAAAACTAGCTTCGCGCGGGCCACGCCCGAGAGCGTAGAGGCGCTGTCGGACGCTCTCTGGAAAGATACGGAGGCGTTCATCGCCCTGGCCGAAATGCTCGCGGATGTTCGGGACCGTGTCGAGGCCGCGCGGCGCAACCGGATCTGACGCCGATATACCCAGAGCGCGATGAGCAGTCGAAAAGGCGGGCTAATCAGGCCTCGCTGAGGGCGCGGCGTCAGCTACGAGCTGTTCATGGGCCGCAACGGCAAGACGTCGGCGGAAAATCTGCGCATCGGCTGAGGCTGATGAAATCCCGCTCCATCGTTGAGGCTAGGGGCTGAGAGGGCGATGGTTGTTGCCGTGATCTTCGGCCTCACTCCGTCTATCATCGTGTTCTACTTGTTGACGGTGAGTTGACTTTCGGCGTCCAGCTCATATCGCCCAAGACATTCCGGGGTGCCGCCGGTTCTTCACCTCGACCCAGTGCTTCGGCCGGCCAGCCTGATAGGGACGGTCCCGGCGCTACGAAGTGCCAAGCCGAGCCAAACCGACTGTCCTCACTTACCGAAAATCGGCTGTCCTGGTGCGCGATCTAGTGGCGGGCGAGCCTTGGCGAGACCCGTCGTACCGGGCGCGGTCTCGCTGTTAGCCATCCTTTTGTCGACCCGCTCAAGCGTCGTGACGAATGCCATGAGCGTTGCGGTAATCACCGCGACCGTGAAGAGTACGAGGGCGGTTCGGTAGCCATTCCGCTCGTTAATCATGAGATCCTCTCCCTCCAAAAGTAAAAAAGCGCTTGTGGTTTGTGATGGTTTCCGCGCGGCATTCACATGGAACGACTAGCTAGTGGCCAGAGAGTGCCGGTCGCGCGATCGTCGCTCAGATTGACTACGGGCGATCCTTGGCAGTAGTTCGATTAAGTCGACAAAGGCATCGGCTTGGCGTCGCAATTCGTCGGCAATCATTGGGGGCTGGCTGGAAATCGTCGAAACCACAGTTACTCGCACTCCCCGGCGCTGTACCGCTTCCACCAGGGAGCGGAAGTCGCCGTCGCCTGAGAACAGCACCATCTCGTCGATATGATCGGCTAGTTCCATGGCATCGACCGCGAGTTCGATATGCATAACCGGCGACATGTCGTAGCTGTCGAAGATGAAGCCGTCCGCGAACGAACAACATAACCCTTGCCGGATGCGAGCCTGTTGAACCATTCGTTCAGTTCCGGATGGCTGGGATCGTGGGCGAGGGCGGGCGTGCAAAGAAGCAGAAAGATCAGGACAATCCGCATCATCACCGTAGGCCGACTCCCTTATCCCAAAGGCTACGCATCTGTGGGGCCGCGGCACCATTTTCCGAACCCGGTTCAGCGAAAGCACGGCCAGGGCCCATTTGGTGATTTCTGGCTGGGGGCGGGCGGTGACCGTGCAGGCCAACGTAATCGACGGGAAACGCGACCCGCTTGAATATCGCTCCCGAATTGGAGGCCGGCCACTTTTCGTGTGCGTTCGCGGGCTGTCATGTACCGGCCGATAGTCGTCATCGCATGGTCGGCCAGCCGGGCGGCCGAACCAACTAGCCGAAACCCCCGTGCGGCCATTTTGCCAGAGCTCTACGGATTAGCTGGGATTTCGGTCCCGCGCTTCAAGCCTGTGAACATCCCTCAAAAATACAGTGCGCAAGCTACCAACTAAGGCGCAGCATGTGTTCGATGGTGAGAACGATTCTCTTGCAGAACGACGAGCAGAGAAACCGGAGCTTTGAAACGTCGCGCATAAGATTCTCCATTTTGGAGCGAGCAGCGCTCTATGATGCCGTTCATGGGACCCATACTGCCGCCAGTTGCATTCCGCAGCCGAGCATCGACCAGATGCGAGCGAGGACAATGAGCGAAGGCAACGCCAAGCGACATACAAGCCCCCTCGCAATCTCTCCCCTCGCCATCGAGGCCGCCGCGATGGCTCTCCGGCAACACGACGCCTCTCTCCTCTCCCACAGATCAGCAAAGCCGCGCCCCTGGTCTCAACTGCCTGACAGCCTGCAAACCAATTACAGAGCAGCAGCCGAAGCAGCCATCCGCGCTGCGATTCAAACCTCAGGCGAAACGCCGAGCTGAGCAGCCGAGCAATAGGCCCGCAAGCAAACGCTCGGTCGCGAGGCGCCTGGGACAGCACGCTCGACAATCGTTGCCGGCATGACCCTAGCTATGTACCGGGAGAATGCGGTTTGGAATCCGCGGAGCAGAGTATCGTGGGGCTACTGATCGATCTAGGCGCGGGACCGAAGCCCCGCGCCCTATTCTGGTGCTCGATTGTCGGTAGAAGTGAGTTTCCCGCATTCGCAGCGAAATATGCGAAGCGTTCGGCCGTCCTTCGGGCTGGTGATCCTGAGCATAAGCTCAGCCTTCCTGTCGCATCCGACGCAGCGAGTTACATCCGCTCCAAACGCGGTAACTTGAAGGGTCATGGGATTGGCGGTCAGCCGATGCGCAGATTTTCTGCTGAGACTTTTCCGAAGCGCCCCGTCACCAGTTCGTAGCTGACCTTAGCGCCCTCAGCGAGCCCGGCATATCCAGCCTTCTCGACGGCCGAGATATGGACGAACACATCCGCCCCGCCTCCGTCTGGCTTGATAAAGCCATACCCTTTCGTCGCGTTGAACCACTTCACCGTCCCGATAGCCACTTTTGAAATCTCCTCAAAACAAAAGAACGATTTAAGTAACGTGATTCTTCAGTCGATCTAGCGGCAAGTTGGCGGCAAAAAGCCGCCGCTGAAGGGTCACAGCGACGGCTATCCGTCATAAGTGTTAACGTCTTATTAGCGCCTCAGCCGGCGTGTGTCGCCAGGCGCTGGCGGTTACGTCAGAATGGTTAATATTTAGATCGAGCCAAACAACTGGGCTCCGCGGCTAGATGCCGAGGTCAAAAAGGCCTAGAACAGCACTGTTCAACTAGAGATTTCTTTAAAACTTATAGTATCGGGAGCGGCATTTCATGAACGAAAGAATTGCCCGTTTGCGTGCCCACCAACGCAACATTGACCGTTTTCAGGGTCTCTTAAAATCCAGGTTGAGTGCGGTTGAATTGCGGTTCATCGAACGACGCTTGTCTGAAGAGCGGCTTGCTTTGGCGACGTTGCAATCTATGAGCCCTAGCAATTCGTTGGAGGAATAGCGCGGGACCGAAGCCCGCGCCCTTCATTTTTTCGATGGCCTTCCCTGACTCTAGGAAGCCCGCCGGTGAGTCCGGGTTGGGCGGGCTGTCATGTGCCGGCCGATCGGCGGTAGTGAATCCTGGACTACCGCAACGCGAACCACAAAAGGCCAATCCCTAAGGAAGCAACGCCGGCGCCGACGTCGACAAGCACGGCGTTGTGCGATCCTGAGATCAACCCCACCCCTTGTCCGAACCAGAAAAGCCCGAGGGCAATAAATAGCGGGCCAACGACAAGGACGATCTTCATTGGAACCTGCCTTGCAGGGATTTCGGCGGCTCGGCACACAACCCACGCGGAAGCATGCCGAGCCTGGCCAGTGCACGCTGGTTAAGCGAGCTGGTTGAAACCGATGATGGCAACAACCGGCGATTCTGAGAACGTGCGCGGCCGCAACAGTTTTGCGAAATTTATCCCTGGCTTGAGCAAAAAAACCCGCCATTCGCGGCGGGCCCAAGTCAGGGAGGAAGTGCCGTGAAACGGCAATCGCAATGTACTGCGATTCTCGCTTCCAGCGTGTGCCATATCGAACACACGGGGCTCCATTCTGAAGTCTGGCCGGGACCGAAGCCCCGCGCCCTCAACGAAAAGCCGCCGCTGGGTTGAGATCAGCGACGGCCAGTTGTGCGTGACCACCAGGAGGTCACGACTAGGATGAGCCTAAAGCTTTAATCTGCAGTTATCTGTCCTCAGCCTTCTGGCATGGCTTGCCAGCCGCTGGCGGTTGCGTTTCCGATGTCGTAGTGCGAGTCGACCGGCCGAAGGCAAAGGGCAAATGAGCGAGCTTGAGCCAACGCCAGAGCTTCCGGATAAGACACCGACCAGAGAAGTTCGATTCCCAACGCGGATAAAGAACGCGCTGTTTGCGGCTGGCCTGAAGACTGTCGGGGAGGTGCGCGAAACGTCGGACGAGGCATTGCTTAATCAACAGAGTTGGGCCACTGAGGAACCAAGAGAGCTGGGTGGAACCAATCCCCTGTGTGCTTTTTTTGCACTCAAGAAAATTGGAACAAAATAGACGCTCGCGCGTGGTGCATTCGGTTGGGGGTAACGGGGATGCATCACCTTGCTGGATCGTGCGTTTTTGGTCCGTCAGATTCGGACAGTGCTTAAGTTCGCGACCTTGACCTCGGACGCCCGTTTTGCGGCTTTTCAGTAGACGAGCAGTTCACCTGAAGTCTCAGGCCGAAGAGGTTCCTCCTGGGTGAGATGTTAGTCCGCGTGCGCCAGATGTGGAGCCGGAACGAAAGCCCCCGCCGCGACTTTAGTCTGAGAGACCGCCGCTCGCCGTTACCAACGACGGCGCATGTCGCGGATAGCCAAAGGTCTCCTCGGACCCGCTGTTCAAAAAAACAGCGTTTGCGAAGATAGCCAAAGGCGGCGGTCTCGGCTCCAAGGGAACGTGCCCCCGCGCGGTCGTGGACAGGGATTGGAGACCTTCAGGTTGGACCCGCTCACACGGGAGGTCCTCCTATGCACAACCGCATTGATATTGACCACCGTCACAGTCTGGCAATTTCACGAGAGATTGGCGAACGACTGCAAGCGTCGCTAAGCGTAGAGCCAGAGTTACCGCCAAGCGTCAGGAACCAGATCGAACGGCTCCGCGAGTTGGACGGCCAATCGCCGTCCATTGTTCCGACCATGGAGCGCGGTGCCGGAAACGAGCCGCGCACTAGCAAGAGGTCTGCAACAGAAACCGATAGGACCGCACGAACGCGGCTTAATTGGTGGCGACGAAAACATTAAGATCAACCGCCTGCAAAAGATCACCTTCGCTGAAATGCGCGCCTCCGGTGTTCGCGGCGTGCTGATCTACTGCTCGGACTATCGCTGCAGCCATCACATCGCAGTCACGGCGGACCAATGGGCCGATGACGTGCGGCTTTCGGATATCGAGCCGCGGTTTGTCTGCACTGCGTGTGACAAGCGCGGCTCCGATATCAGGCCAGATTTCCCTTCGGCCAAGATGGGCATCGGATAACATGAGCCGAGATTCAACCCGTGTCTCTGGCTCTAAAGCGACATGGTGCCGCAGGACCTGAACCCTCCGTCAGACACGCAGACTCAGAATCGCTGGGCAGATCGGGCCACAGCTATTTTGATTGCGCCGAGGAGGGCTTTCATGAGGCCGAGGCGCGTTAGGATATTGCCATGGGCATGGCTAGCTCTGGCAGGCGTCGCAAACCTTGGATGGTTGATTGCGATAGGCTGGGCAACGGTCGCGTTCGCTCTATGGCTGCTCTTTGACTAATAGACCGCGAAACGTTGGCCAGTTTGCATCGCTGCGCAAAGGATCATGCCCCACAGGGCGAGGTTGATTTCAATAGTGACCCGCATTTGAGACGCCCCCACGTCTAATCGGGGCCGACGCTGCAATAGAAAGAGTCGGGCCCCTCTCACACGCTTGATCTCCTTTATGTGTAAATTGTGGTTCGCAGATGCGAAGCGGTTTTTGACGGAACAAGAAGACCGGCCGCGAATGAGAGCCTGTAGATAACTTGGAAAAACCTAGCTCTGCACAGCGTTTAGGCTTGTTGATAAAATCTCATCAGGGCAAGTTTCGCAAAGGGACATCGCTGCTGGTGGGAGCGACATCATGGCTTCGCAACATCAAACCGCCTTCCGATCGCGGGCCTCGCTTTGGCCGCGTGTGCGAAATATGCCTCTGTGTTCGCTGTGCTCCGATTCAATGGTCGCGCCGGAAGCGTCCGCACTACAAGCGGACGGTGACGTCAGCTACCTTTGGAGCTGCGACGCGTGCGGACATGGATTCGTCACGCAAGCCGCCATTTGGGTTAATCTTCGTTCGGTAAAGAAAAAGCTCGCAGAGTTTTGAGGGCCCGCGCCGCCGCGCCGTAGCCGCCCCGGATTGCGCCCGCCGCCACATTCTCGCAAGCTTAAAACAATCGCAGTAGCGCCACCTCGACTCCCAAAACCGAGGAACCCATGCCCGCACTGATCGATTTGTGGCTGATGCCAGCCCGTCTCTGGCTCGATCTCGTCGCCCCGCCTAAGCTCGCTCCCGTCACTACTGTTGATTTTGTCCCGCTTGCCAAGGCGCGGTACATCCGGCGGAGGCGCAAGGTGCTAAGGTCGAAGCGCGGCGACTGAATCGACGTTCAAAACCGGTGCGAACCGACTGACAGGATTCGCAAAATTCCGGGCTTGCGCCTATCTAGATAGCATGCGTTTTGATTTTTGCATCCCCACCCGTGGGGCTAAGGTTCCGCATACTCCGGACTGGCTTCACGAAATCAAATATGACGGCTATCGCTTGCGCGTCGAGCGCGACGGCGATCGTGTGCGGCTGATCACCCGCAACGGCTACGACTGGACCAAGCGCTATCCATGGATCGCCGAGGAATGATGGTGGGTGCGGGGGCCGGGTTTTCACTCCATCGTGATGCGCATCGCGGAAACTAGGTAGTCGTCTGCGTCGCCTCCCCATTTTGTTCCCCCGTAGCGACATAAGTAACATTTCGTGTAGTCGAACGATGTAACCGTTTCGCAGATTGAAATGGCGTCACAGGAACACTGAAGCTGAAGATGCCGATCAATCAACTTATCAGAGAAGGGAAGATCGACGCGACTAAAGGGGCGGAGCTCAATCGTGCCTTCGAGTATGCCCTTCGAGAACTTGGCTTGGTGGATCGTGCGGACGCTCTCACGAACATTGTCGCTGAAAAAATCATCGAGGTTGGTGCGACCGCCGTCACCGATCCCGAAGAAATAGCCAGAGCCGCGATCAAGAGACTTGGACTGCCTAGTGCACCTTAGCCGGGGACAGTACCGCCTGAAGATGAGAGGGTGATAAGATGCCGGGCAGTGGGGCCTTTCGGCCTCAGATCACGCCAAGGGCGAAAAAAATCCCGATTTCGATAAGGAAAGCGACACCCGTGATCGCGGAGGTAAGGAACACATCACTCAACGTCACGGCTCACGTCCTCTTTTGGCCCGGCCCCTAAAACCGTAGTTCCACGTCGGGAACGATTGAAGCGTACCGATTTTGCGACTCTCGCCGAGCCGGTTGACGTGCTTCCTGATGCTCGCCGGTAGCTCAGGCTCTACTCTGATATACTGCTGCAAGCGTTCGCCGATTTCTTGCCGGATCGGCCGGCTCTTGGTCTTGATTTACTTATAGTGTCAGAAAGAAGACAAGCCCCGACGCCGCGATGGCGCCGGGGCCTAATCTGGGATCGTCGTCGGGTACGTCCGCCGATCAACCGACCCAATCCTGGCGCTTCGGGCACCAGCAGAGGTCGCCGACGCGCTTTATGATTTCCGCTTCGTAATATCGCCCCGTGCTCATATCGCTGGTGCGAGCAAATGCGACGGCAGCGCAATAGCCGGGCTTGCGAGCAAGTCTCTTCGCAACCTCCGCCGCATCATCAGCGGTGGCGCATTCGACCGCCTCGCTATCGCAAGCAAGCCAACCATCATCACGCTGGGCCACCGGCACGACAGCAAACCATTTTGTTAGTGCGGGCATTCAGGCCACCTCGTTCATGGAATGACTGGCGCGAGATCGCGCAGCGGGACTCGCTGGTGCTTTGTTCGAGGAAGGGCGTGGTAGAGGTGCGGCTAGAATTGGACTATCCACTGGCTTCTTAAAGGCCATGGAGAGCGTCAAGCAAGCGTTGCTCTATCGCCGCACGGGGAAACGTTTGTCGAGCCAGTAGTTCGGCATCAATGGTGCTTGCCCAGATCGAAGGCGTTTAGGGCCAGCGCTACTCAATGATGAAATCTGCGCTGCCAAGCAGTGTTACCGGAAATTCAATGCCGAGTGCGCCAACTCGTAACGGATAAGTTGGTTAAAATCCATCCGGCAGGCGGCGCGGAAGAGATCAGGACCGATCTCGCCGCGCTCGAACGGGTTGACGAAGATGCCTTTCGGCCTGCTCGGTCTCATTCTTGCGCTTGTACATGCAGCGCGTGCAGAGGCGCTGCTCCCGCTGAAACTTCACTTCCGCAGACTGGACCTGAGCCTCGCTGCCGACAACCACCTGCACCGAGCATTCGATGCAGAAGAAGCGGTCCTTTGCTTTGGGCGCAGGTTCCAACAAATCAGGCATTGGCTATCTCGTAGCAACGGGACACGGCCAGGTTTCGCTGCAGGAGCACATGTTTCTAGACTGTGTCCGGCCCATTCTCGACACCGCCGTGCCAAGCCCTTCCGAGGCGCTGGCACGGCGGCTATCGGATTGGAGAGGATCACCGTTTTGATTCACGATCACTGTCTCGATTCAAGAACGACAACGACGCCCGTCGGTTCGGGTTCGTGCGGCCTCAGACTCGTCAAGGTCGCATCACCCCAGCTGGCAAGGCTGACAATTTCCCCAGCTTGAACTTCTTTTTCCGGCATTTCGGCCGGCTCCAGGACATTGAGGCCACTGCCATCCAGAAAGAACGTATGATCCCCAAATAAGTCGTTCAGTTGCCGGACGGCAGGATGGTTGTCGGGAAGGACCTCGGCATGGAATTGGCTCAAGGTCCCGTCTACTTGCGTCGAGTTTAGCTTCATGTCTTGCTCCTGTTTTGCCCTTCAGCCGATCTGGGTGCTCTCTTCAAATGGACGTGAGAGCCTGCTCAATGCTTCGCCAATGCCCCCATGACTGGTGAGGTCGCGACGTTTCCAATCGTCTCCACGTTAGTTTTAGTAATCCTGATTTCAAGTCGTCTTGGTGAACATCGTCAGGACGCCGTCGGCGACGTTGATGGCGACGACGTGTGACGAATTCAAGCCCTTGGCCTTGAGGGCGGCTGCCACCTCCGGGCTCGCGTCAATAACCTTCCGAAGTGCCTGCATTTCTTCGTCGCTTGTCTGCGCAACGATCTCATCGACCTTCGAGCGCACGGCCGGTTGCAAGTCCTTGACGTCTACTACCTGTATGCTCCGTATGACCGTGTTGGACTGGGCGGGTGGTTTCTGTGCCTCGGATTGCGAGGGTGCTGATTCTTGTGCCTGCACGAAAGCTGGCGTCCCGAGGGAGAGCGCCGCAATAATGACGGATGCCGTAAAGATGCGCATGGGTCACTCCTTTTTGCTAAGTGAAGTTCACGCCTGCCGGGGCTGAGATGTTCGCCTGAGAGCGGGCCAACGTTAGGCAGATACCCCGAAGCACGGTCAACCGCCTTAAATCCGCGCTGGGCGATGACCGTGCAGGCCACGCCCTTGTGAGTACATGCGATCCGGAAGGCAACGCGATTTCATCAAACGGTTTCCGCCGAGAGGGTTCGCAATTCCTCATACGACCCCTATCTCTAGAGCATACGACCCCTATCTCTAGAGCATGAGTACGCGTTCGATTTCTGCATCCCGACGAGGGGAACCAAGGTTCCTCCCACGCCGGACTGGCTCCACGAGATCAAGCACGACGGCTACCGCCTCCGCCTGGAGCGCGACGGTGATCGCGTGCGGCTGATCACAAGGGGCGGTTACAACTTGCCTGCTCGGTTGGCGGATCGGGCAAGCGCCCGGCATCGATTATTGGCGGATTCGGAGTGACGCCAATACGGCAAACGGTTTCAATGGGGGCCTGACATACCGGCCGTTCCCCGGACCGCGCGGCTGGGTGCACTACGTTTACTTAGACTCGCTCGATCGTATGGTTGATTGAGGCCGTCCGCCTCGGCGGAGAAGTGCCGCGTCTAAAGACAGCCGTGCCAAAGACAGACTAGCACTCACAGGAGTGCCGACATGTATTTCAGACAGGATTCCTTGCTTCCCGAGAACCAAGCCCCCTTCTGGGCCAGTGCGCTATGGCACAAGTAACCCTCGCAGCCGAGCGCGTGATGAAGGGCACGCATACGACGGTTCCGAGCACGAACGTGCCGGACCCGGTAGCGATCACCTATTATCTTCCCAAGGACTACGACACCAAGCGCGCCGAACCTTATCCGCTCCTCGTTCAACTTCACGGCGGCAAACGATCGAACCATGAGATGGAATCGCTTGCCCCTGGCGTCGTCGGCATGGGCACGCTGCTAGACCATGCGATCGAGAAGGGTCTACCCGATGGTATCGGTCATGCCGTCGGCCGGTTACATGAATTTCAGGGACGGTTCGCAAAAGTGGGAAGACTTCGTGTTGAAGGACCTGCTGTCCTACATGCGTCGCTCTAGCGTAGACCGTGCTGCGATGCAATAGCACCCCTTCCAGTGTAGGCCGTAAAGGCGAAATTAGCGCGCTGTTTGTTTGGTGCATGAGGCTGCCTCTGGCACAAATGCGAAGTGCGCGATTTCCGCTATTTGGTCGCTATGAGGGGGAAAAGCGGACGTCGCAGACATCGCGTTTTTGTAGATGCGGAGGAGGTCATACGAGGCGGGCCGCTTTGCTAGAGGTGGCAAGGCATGGCAGAGAAGCTTGGCGAGCCGCCCCCAGGTGCCGCGCGGTTGCTGTGAGCGGCTCTTCGCCCACGCGCGCAATCCGAGGGCGGTGTTATTGCGTCAGAAATCTATATGCGACAATCAGAGCCACCATGCTCGCGAAAATCAGCAGTGCCGGGAGGGATTTTCGGATCATTGGCCTCGTCGAATGGCGCGCAGCCGATAGACCGGGCTGAGGTTTAGGCCCTCCCTGGAACCGCCTGACTTTGTCTTCTGTCGTTGGTGCGCGAGCCTTTGGGTCCGGCGCCGCGCCCACGCCTCCCATCTCGCTGTAATAAGCGCTGTAGACCTCGCGAACGGCCACGGCTGTGGACTCGGCTTCGCTCATCGTCTCGAGTCGGGTTCGATAGTTGGTCAGAAAGCTCTGGGCGTTTGACGGAAGGTCATCGAAACCACCGAGCTTGGCCATCATGAGCCAAGTGGCAAAATCCGCCTCGGCTTTCGTGCGAGCTCTCTTGGCGATACTGGTGTTGGAGCTGGAGGACATAGTGGTCCGATTGGTTCGCCCGCCCAAATTCGCCGGCTTTCATGGCTATCGTTGGACGTTCGCTTAGGTATCTCGGACGTCAGGTGTCCCGCCGACGAGATTAGCGGCTGGCTGCAGCCCCGTGAGTGCCAAGCCGGGATTGATGCTCCTAGCAGTCCGGGCGTCAACTAGCCTGTAGTTGGCAGTCGGTGTATAGCATCTCCCATGGGTTGGGATGCGGAAGACGTAGCACTGCTCAAAAAACTCTGGGCCGCAGGACGGAGCGCCGCGCTAATCGCACCTCGTCTCGGGTATAGCCGTAACGCGGTCAGCGCCAAGCTAACTTGTTTGGACCTGAAGCGTGGCCATAAGCCGCCAACAGCAAAACCCAAGATAAGGCCGGTGCCGAAACGAAGACCAGTGTTGTTGGCTGCCTGCTCCCGCCCGGCGGCAAAGATTGTGTCGCGGAAGACAGAAACGCTGCGGCCTGAGGAATACACCAAGCGCCAGCTTTACGCCATGCTAGCTGAAGCGGTCAGGAATACGGGCTAACGGGATCACCAGGAGTCCCTCCGCACCTCGTTTAGCTCGAACGCTTGGCTAATTGCCGGCAATGCCCGAAGCTGAACCGCTACTGGGACTTTGACGATCGAGAAGGAGGTGGCTGATTTAGGCCACCTCTCTCGCTTATGTCGTGGGGCGCGGCATTTTGAAAAGGTCGGCCGTTCCTCGCCATCATATGATGTTCTTAGGTCGGCTCGTGGCCCTTTCCGACCAAACGCCGCATCTGTAGTCACGTCGGCTGCCGGAGGTAGGCCGGAAATTACCGAGACGCGGCCAAATCGACGCACCTGACCCACAGCGGCGGTATGTCAATTTTCATTCAGCACTTGCGACGCCCAAGCTTCGACCGTCTTGTTTCTGGGGGTGCGGTCAGGCGCCATTTGGCGAGCGCTGGAAGAGCAGTCCCGAAAGCGCCGCCGGCGGCCCGCGTAGCGGCGGCTAATAGCCTTCTGGGTCGCGGGCATGGCAGGCCTGAGGCCAAGCTCGAGGCGAACCTTACGTCCACCGCGTCATTAGAGCGCCAGCCATATGCGAGAATGACGAGGAGTGGAGGACACTGCATGCGCCGGCAAACCTGAGGTCCCAATAGAATAGAACTTTATTCTAGCTCCTGAAAAAAGCTGGACCGGCTCTATGGCGGCCCGCGCTGACAGCCATCGCCTGCCATTCCAAGAGGCGCACGGAAAGCCTAAGGTTCTCCGATTATCCGTCGAACCTGGGAGGCAATCATGCGGTTCAGGACAACCGGACTACTGTTGCTCGGCGCGATGGCGCTTCCCGCCCCCGGGACCGCGCAAACCACCCCCGCTCCACCGGCAATTACGCGAACTGTGGTCGCCGCGACCAAACTGCCGACCGTCACCGACGTGCCGCTCCATTTCAAAGCTGTGAGCGTCACTCTCCAGCCGGACGAGAAGAGCGACGTCTCGGCGGCCAACGGAATCCTCTACCAGATGTCAGGATCGACCGAGGTCTCGCTCGGTGGCAAGACCAAAATGCTCAACGCCGGAGAGGGGCTGTTTATCGCCGGCGGAGAGACGGCGGTGCTGACGGCGGGTAGCGGAGGGCCGTCAACTTTTCTCCACTTCTTCCTTGTGCCCGCCGTGGACTTGGGGCGGCCTGTGGAGACGGCACCTGCAGCCGTGAGAGAGCTATATCGCACTGCGAATCCGATCCCCGACCTGAAGCCAAGCGGTTATGATCTCAATCTCACACGAGTCACATTTCCGGCGCAGATGCCCGCCAACTCGCCACACCATCGGTCAGGAGCGGCTCTGTACTATGTGATTTCCGGCACCGGAGCGAACACGGTCGACGGTAAGACGGAAGCAAGGGGACCAGGTTCCCTGATCTATGAACCGTACGCTCTCGTGCACCAATGGGGAAACCCAGGCAACGAGCCGTTGATATTCTTGGCCTTCAACATCAACCCGGAAGGTGTGGCGGCCGTGCTTCCGGGCGCACCAGCAATGAAACAATAGCTAACGGCGGGCGGCCCACCGCATCCGGAGGGCCGTTCGATTCCGCACGAACATGTTGATGATCTGGTCGAGCCTGGCACGAAACAGATCGCCTTCCCCCGGTGTCTTCGGCTTCTTCGGTCGCATCGTCCCCTCCGATGCAACCACGGAATCATGCCCGGCGATTCGAGGGAATCTTGAAAATGAAATTGCAAGCTTCCAACGCTCTGCACCCCGAAAGCTTGCAATCTAAAACCCCCCGCGAAGGTCGCGCCTGAATTGCTGGCGAAACAGCATCTCGACATCGGGCTCGTCGTCAACAAACGAGAACAAGGAAGCTCATGATTTTACCCTGGCTTTGCTGAGGGCGGCTTTGCGCGGAAGAATGACCCTGAATTCGGTAAATTCGCCGGGTTGAGTATCGACCTCGATCGATCCGCGAACTGCGCCTCATTGTCCATCGCGACAAAGCCGCGGCGTTCAATCTCGCATCGCGAGGCGCGCCTTCGGTCAGCGTTTGTTGCAACCGGCATCATTCTTGTGCTTGTGAAGAAATCGGGCGATCTGCCCGCGGAGTGCCTCCGTCTCCAGTAACTTGCCGACCGATCCAGCGGTGTCGAAGATCTCCCGCTGCAACGTCGTCGGCAAAGTGTTCCATTGCATGATGACGGCCGCGCCAAGGCACCGCAGAACGTGTTCTTCCTCGCCCGCAAGGACAGCGCCGCGAGATCGGTCCTGCTCTGCAACGAGTACTGCTTTGTCATAATTGTCCGCCAACCTCTGCTCGTTATCCGCAAGCGAGATGAGACGGTCCTGCAGTTCCCGAAATTTGCGGCCTTCGTCGGGGCCAGCCGAATCCTTGACCAGTTCGCCGTACTCGGCTGCTTCTGCACGATACTGCTGAGATTTGAACATGCCGGGCCTTTTCGTTGGAAGTCTCCGCGCATTTCCGATTAACTTCGATCGGGACATGCTGATATTGCAAAACAGCAGCGGCGCATGGCGGCGCTCTTTTCGGCCGCCCTCTGTGTCGGTCGCTCACTCCCGAGCGTGCTTTGTCGCAAACCTCAACAACCGCGACAGATATTCTTCAGCTTCGCTGCGATCCGGGCATCTTCCGCAATCAACGGGTCTTTGTATGCAGCTCGCGATGTTTCGCTTTCAACGGCCGCCGGCTTGTCCTTCTTAGGAGGGGACGCCGCATCGTAACAGGCAAGTCGCTCGCCTGTACTTTCGATCGTGCGACAGTCTGGTCCAGCGGCTAGAGCACCGTGCGCGTATCCGCAAAGCGCCAAAACGGCCACAATCTTTTTCATCGAATCTCCTCTGTACCAACGAACATGGCCGGAATTCCGTATGCGTTCCTGATGATTGCCGTATTTGCCTCTCCGACTCCTGCCTTCTGTTAAGCGCCCGGGATTCCCGTCGCCGCAGTCGACTGAGGCTGGCTACCAATGAATAATGACCGCGACAGCGATCAGCAGGGCGAGAAAGACCGGCAACAGCACCGGAGGAACAAGCCACTCACGAAGATTGAATCTGTGGGCAACGGACATGTGACCGCCCTTTGTTGGGTGAGGCGGGAGCACAATACTCTCAGTCACCGATAGCGGCCGGGGAAGCGCGGTGATGTCGGAGACGTAGCAGGCTCTTCGCCAAATAGCGAGACTAATCAACCCGGTTGACGATTCCAAAGCCAGAACAGGCAGAAGTTACCGCAAGCCGAACCGTCTAGATCACCTCATCGGTCCAGACTTTGAAGCTGACCAGGGTGTTTGGCCCGAAAGTCTGGGTAATTGGAACGTCGGCGGCGTCGCGGCCTTGGGCGATCAGGACACGGCCGATGCGCGGAGTGTTGTTGCGCGCATCGAACGTGTACCAGTGGCCGCCGATATAGGCCTCAAACCAGCCGGCGAAATCCCCTGCGGCATAGGGAGGCGGCATGCCGATATCACCGAGATAGCCGGTACAATATCGCGCGGGGATGTTCATGCAGCGGCAGAACGCGACGGCAAGGTGGGCGTAATCGCGGCAGACGCCCTTACGCTCGTTGAACGCTTCCCATGCCGTCATGGTCGATCGCGCGTGTTCGTAACCGAACACGATGTGGTTGTGGACGAAATCGCAAATCGCCTGGACCCGTGCCCAGCCCGGCGTTGTTTTCTCAAACAGCTTCCACGCAATATCGGAAAGCCGGTCGGTTTCGCAGTAGCGGCTGCCGAGCAGATAGACGATCACCTCCGCCGGCAGATCCTCGACCGCGTGCTGCGCGGCGGCTGGCACGATCACGTCGGGCAGACCACTATCGCGAACCGTCCCATCGGCCGCAAGGCGCACGTGGCCGGCGGGCGCGACGATCCGGCTGCACCAGTTGCCGAAGCCGTCGCGATAGGGCGTGATTGGCACGGAAGGGCTGATGGTCAGGTAGTCGGGCACGAGGATGTCGGATGCCCGCGTAAAATGCGTGCCAACCAAGGCGATCAAGGGTGTCGGCTGCGGAAAGTCGTAAATCATCTCGAATCCGACACGAATCTTCATGCCATGTACCTAAAGTATTCCTGTGCTCTGTTACTAGTTGTCCCTCGATAGCGGACATGTGGCGAATGCACCGCCATGTCGGTTTCCTGCCATTTCCAGACCTGAGTCAGGCCAAATACTCCACGCTTCAGGAGCTTGCCAGCTCGTTGAAGAGCTTCATATCAACGATGTCATCATCATCGACGTTGTCGTGGATCGCCTCGAATTCTGCCGAGTTGATCTCAAGAAGCCAGCGGCTCCACTCTCTTGGATGTCCTTCAGGGGCGACGGGCTCGCCCCCTGCGGTGTATTTCGCCAGAGCCCCCATGGCTCTTTCCATCGCACCGCCGTCCTTCAGAGTTATCATGCACCTCATCTCTCACCTCGCTTGTCTCGGTTAAGGGTCTTTCTGCGCTCAGCCTCTCATCGAATGTATGAGGGATCGACGCCCCTCTCCCTTCTCCGATTGAAGGGAAATGACAGAGGCCGCCAACTGCGGTGACCCCACTGTGGCGCTCGCAGTTCGCCCCTGAGCCAGCCCGCTGTTTCACGGGATTTCATCGGGTCAACCAGTTCCACCACGCGCTGAAGAACGCGATCGCACGCGGGGCATTCGAGTGTCCGGATGTCAAGGCCAGAGGGACCGGGTGTGATGCGGGCCAGCATGGTTCTTGTTTGGCACGCGGGGCAAATTGGTCGCAGGATGATCATGATACTCGCCTTGGGATCAGGCGGGAGCGTTACCGAACTCTCAGTCACCGGTAGGTGCCGATACGGCGCGGTGATGGAGTCATAATGGGCTTCAGACTTGGTAGCCCGTGGTCAATATTGCTCAATCATCAAAATTTCACGAGTTGGGACTGGGGTTTTTGCCCTCGTGATCGCGCTGTTCTCGGCGCGACATAGCTCCGGGCAGCGTATTGCGCGACTTTGCTCCAACGCCGCGCTGCTTGCCATGCGTCTGTTGCTTCTAGCCAATTGCTGATCTGACACAACCTCCGATAAGTGCAACCAAATGCGGGGATCAACATCAACTTATCGCGGCTAATTGCAAAGAGACGCTCCAAAATCACGAGCTTCAGAATCTCACCAACCACAAACGTCGTTAGGGCAACTCTGACGTGGCCTGTAGCTACAAGATAGGCTGCGACAGGCTTGAGCGGCTCAAGAGCGATAAGAGGGACCATAAACAAAGCTAGAGTTGGGTAAGGACGCAGCGAAGCTATCCATGCTCTCAACCCCTCCAATATTCTCTGCTTGCTGACCCAATCCGCAACAGGCGTTGCAACGGTTAAAAAGACCGCGTCTACTCCAATATAAACAGCAGCGATAATAAAAATGACGGACTTGAGTATGCGGTTCACGTGGATTCTCCGAGAAATCAAACCGCGAACCGTTGATAAGTTCACAATTAAACTCTTAAATTGAAGATGCGGTTGGAACTATTTTTCAAGAGGACATTTTCCCAACGCAAACACGCCTGGAGGCAGCTTCCCTATTCCCACCTGATGATCGAAGTTCCTTCGGCTGCGCAGGTCGCTCTTGATTCAGTCATGACGGGGCGCCGGGCTGTGAGCGGCCGCCTTTCGCCTCTTCCTCAGCCAGCAGCTTCAAAAGCATTTGCCGCTGGGCATCATTTTTGGCTTCAGCGAGTCGCCTTTTGAAGATGATCAGGTTTTCGCGGTGTATGAATTCTTCCATAGCGTCCTTCTTTCAATGGGTCGCTCGTTCAATTTGGTGACTTCAAGTCATGGCCAGCAAGCCACGGCTCGGGCTGTCGCGATGCTGCTACACCGAAACGTCCTGATAAGATGATCTAATCGACGTCGGCCGCCCTAGCCGCGATCTTTTCGGCCTTCGGCGAGTGCTTAGGCCGGTGATCCGCGCTGCGTTGCGCGTTGCGAACAGCCTCGGTCAGCATCTGGCGCAGCTCAGCCTTCCTCTTCGGTGGTGCGCGCCTGATGGATGCTTGCCAGTGAGTCATAGTTAGTATGTGGGGATGCAAGAGGGAAAAGTAAATCCCTCTGGGGACCGCAAGGTGAGGACTACGGCCTTACCAATGAGACTGGAAAAGCGGTGAGAATCGCAAGCAACTGATTACGTGCGGACCTTTAAGCGACCAAGCGCGTTGAGGCCACGAGACCGCGGCAACCACGAACGCGGAGCTTTGGCCATGAGCACGATTCCTCTTCACCTGCAAAGACGCTTCGAGCAGCGGTGGGCCGCTAGATTTGTGCGGCCGGTTGCATCGGTCACGCCCAAAATCATTGTCGCGAAGGGCACCATCAACTGCCTGGCGCGCCCGGCGAAAAAGGCCCGCTGACTCAACCCAGCGGGCTTAGCCATCACTGGAGCCGGCGGCCTCGTCAGCGCAGCGTGCCCAGTGCTCGTTTGTAACTTAGTCGGCCACCTCCAGTTAGGACACCGATGCTTCATACGCTCACAGTTGTCCTGGCGCTCTTGGCATAGCCGCAATTGCTATTGTCATTCTCGCTGTGTGGACCGCGATGGTCTCGCGAAGGCGAGGACGACGGCCGCGGCCAAGTTAGGCCGCCTCTTTCATTAGATAGCCCGCCTTGACTCAGCGTGGCCGCTGGTGAGTCCGAGATTTGCGGGCTGCATGTACCGGCCCAATCGACGCGACGCGTGCGCTGCCAATCCAGACTCCGCACCTGCAACTAAGGCTCCAGATAAAAGTATCTTTGCGGAACCATCCGGGACACTGAGCCTTTGTTTATTCAGCATTCAAACCGCCCCGAGAAACGATCCAATGAATATTCCAGCCGTCGACCGCGCGCTGAGCATATACAGCGCTCTCGCAGACCGTTCCGAGACGAAGGGAGCCCGTAAACGGCTCTCCGAGCATCTGATGAAGAAGTACATTGAGGGCGAAAAAGACGAACACCGCCTGACGGTGGAAGGGCTGTCATACCTTCACAATCTGGATCGGGAAATCGACTCCCGAAGTTAGTTACAACGGATTTATCCCTTCAGAGCTTCCCGCTGTTTCCGCAAGGAAGCGCGCCGCGTGCTTCTCGCCTTCGCGGTGCGAGCTGCTTCCGTCCTTGTTGGCATTTGCTCTGGTTGTGGTGTCTTCGTCACTTTTCCGACCGTGGGCATCATTGGAGTCGTCAGACTCCAAGCGCGCGCCACGGGCTGCGTTCTCATTGGGCCGGTAGTCGGTTTGATTTTGGGCATGCTGGATAACTCGTTCCTGCCTAATTGCTTCGCCGTCAACCCGCGCGAGTGCGACGCGCAGCCGTCGCGTGGTGGAACGTTGCGATGCGCCGAGGCGCGCCGACGTTACCTACCGTGATGTCGATAGGTCCCACGCGTCCCATCGGCTAAGCTAACGTGGCTGGTCGCGACGCAACTTCAAGACAGCGCTGCTGCCGTAGTCGTCATCTCTTTCGAATCGCGCCGAAAGAGACGCAACTGCTGGATCGCCGCACCACTATCGCTCGTTTATTAGATCATTACTCTGAGAGAGGGCGCACAGCCCTCAACCTGGTACGTTCGCGGTTATGAGCCCGAAGGGGAGAGTGACATGTCAGACCCCAAAATGACAATGGAAGTGCCCCCACAAGTGCGCGACTTCGCAGTAAAGAGCGTCGACCAAGCTGAAAGAGCAATTTCGTCATTTATGGAGTCGGCAAGTAAATCCGTCGCTGCGGTCCCGAGTCCGATGAATGACGCAGCACAACAGACACTTGCAATCACCGAGAAGAACCTGAAGGCAGCCTTTGAACATGCGCGCAAATTAATGAATGCCAAGGACATAAGCGAAGTGATGCAACTACAAACCGAATTTCTGCGAAATCAGTTTGGTATAGCAACAGAGCAATCCAAGCAGATGAGCGGTGGAATTGCTTTCCCCGGGGGAGGTGTTGCCAAAGAAAAGTCTGACTTGATTTAACAGCTCACGCCGCCGCGCGGATTATGGCGGAAGTCGCCAGCCTTGCGAAATCTCGCCCGCTCGTCTTGCGGACTTTCGGCGGGCGCGCCACCCGATCGTGTATCATGTATTCGCTCCTCGCTGTGTGTCCCACTGGAGTTCAATCGCTATATCAGCGGAGGGAGACCATTGCGGTCCCGGCTATCCCAAGCACACGCGCGGCGCCAGTAGATAAGTCTATACAACGGCCTTTCACGAACGGACCGCGGTCATTTATCCGCACCGTGACACTTTGACCGCTAGAGTGCGAGGTAACCGTGACGTGAGAGCCGAATGGCTTAGTACGATGCGCTGCGGTCATCGCGTTTGGGTCCATCCGTTCGCCTGATGCAGTTCGGCTGCCGCTGTAACCATAACGAGAGGCAACACAAGTTTCGGCGAATGCCGATGCAGACAAACAACTAATCGCCAAGGCTGCGCATATCGGGCGGATCATCGTCTCGCTCGCAAAGATCCCGCCCATCGGCCAACTTATCCGGTGCCTTAAAGTTCCTGAGAGCTCGGAATGAGGAAATCGGCTCGGTGTCAAAACCGCATTGTGCGCGCCTTACCCGCTGCTGGGCTTACGTTTCTTCGTTTCACGATGAACCGCGCGACCGGTGACGTAGCATCCTCGTCCCAGGATGTTCAGAAACAGATGCAAGGCCAGCCCACAGCCGCACAGCAGGCCCAGGGCGCCAAGCCGTCTCCGACCGATCAAGGCTGCTGAGTAGCCTCTAAGGCAGGCCGCTGAACGTACTGCGCCACCAAGCGGAAAATCTTAGCTTGGCGGCGCTGCGTGTTTAATGGCATGGCGCAAATCCACTCGCGATTCGTATGGCTGAGGAACACGCGAGGAACGAGGTCCGTTCCGGCTTTGGACAAGTTTTTCCCCGGTGTGGAGCGCGGATCGGAACCAGTCGCGTCGGCGTCTGTTGTGCTCGCGAACAATCGTTTTTGGGAGAGAATTATGTACAGATTGGCAACCGCAATACTGTTTCTGTCGTCACCGGCATTTGCACAAAATAACGATGCTCTTCGTGATTGCCCTCCGATAGGTCAAACGGGGAAAGGTGAAATGGTCTATTCACTCGACTGCAAAGCGATTAGGGCTGAAAACGCAGACGCTAACTACAAGCCGAACATGCCATCCACAACGATGAAAGAGACCGTCATTCCAAAATCGGGAGGAAAAGAGAACCCGGCGGATACTCCGACTACCGGCGTGAATAGGTAAGACAGATTCCGACGCTGTGAATTGTTTTCGAAAGGAAACAAGAATGTCGCGCCACAACGAAATGCCACCCGTGCCGCCTGCCAATCGAAGCCACAAGGGCACCGGTGACAATACCGAAGTCAGCAAGGACACGTCGAAGAAAAAGGGTGAAGTGAGTACCGCAGAACAGGGCGACACGGCTAATATCAAACAGAACACGACCAATGCAGGGTTCTTCAAAGGACGACGGGTAAAGTAGAGCATAGCAAAAAGGGCCGGTTGATTTAACCGGCCCTTTGTTCAATTACTTCTGTTGCTGGCTCTTCGAGTGAGCTTGATCGCTATGTTGATTAGCGGTCTGAGAGTGCTGCTTGGCACTCTGAGCATGTTCTTTGCCCTTGGCATGATCGCCCCTGCCGTGGTGTTCAGCGGCGGAGCGGTGTGCCTTCGCTGCATTTTCATGATGTTCGGCAGCCTTGTTGTGTTCGTCTTATCGCATTCGTTATCATATGAAAGGCCGCGTCAGGGGCAATCAGTTGGCGACTCTCTTCCATTGCAGCCGACCACATCCAACGGCGGTGCGTTGCTCACCTTTGCTCATGTCCTAATTTCAAAGTCGGTCGCGTTGATCGCGATGATGTTCCCGAATGAGAAAAAAGGTATGCACGTCAAGCCACTCCTTGTTTCTAGAGAGCCTGCGCAACGAAGCGGCGGTCTGCCGACGTTGATTCCGTTCAGATGATCCTCTCGGCCACGACCGAGCGTACCGGAGCATCTGGCAGCGCAATTGCGAGTTGGTATACCGAGTCTGGTCGTCTACAAGCTTAAGCTGAAGTGATGGCATTTGCTTCACCTCGGATCAGGCGGGAGCGTTACAGAACTCTCAGTCACCGGTACATGCCGATAAGGGGCGGTGATCGGACAACCATGCGCTTTCGAATTCGGGAGTCGTGGTCAATACTGCTCAGTCATCAATATTTCACAATTGCGACTGGTTTCCCACGGGCTGGACCCGAACCACTGCCGTCGACGAGGTGCTTCTATTCCCGCTCTTTCAGTAGCGGCTGCTC
>Ga0210406_10001720_pt1 | contig 26096 bp, 28 predicted proteins | sample IncBWC30MmetaG_FD_155454 | JGI IMG/M metagenome (GOLD analysis project Ga0210406, IMG submission 155454) | Forest soil microbial communities from Barre Woods Harvard Forest LTER site, Petersham, Massachusetts, United States - Inc-BW-C-30-M | ecosystem: Environmental > Terrestrial > Soil >... | reverse complement strand
GGGACCGCCACCACCGCCACGATTACTTTCCGCGGCAAGAATCATTTGCAGAAGTTTGTTGGGATCTTCCAGAAAGTCCCTGAACTTATCGCCTTGCGCTCCAAGAACTTTTGCGGTCAATTGCGCCGCCACCTTTACGCCGGCGATGGAAGAATCCTCCGCAACGTAACGGATCTCATTCACCTTGATGCTGGTCTCCCCTGCCAGCGCGGACTTGAGCTGTTCGGCGAGCGAGGTGGGCTTTGCATTTCCCGTGGGAAACGCGCGAACAAATCGCGCGAACTGCGCCTGCGCGAGATTTGATCCAAAGTGAATGCTGGCGATGCCGGCGGAGGAAAGAAGCTGCGCGAAGCTGCGCTCCGCCGCCGCGGCACCGAGCGGAACACCGTCCAGCAGGATCTGTGCGCCTGAGGCTCCGAGCAGGAGACCTGAGTCACCGCTCTCTTTCAGCGCGGTGTGGAGTTCCTTCCAGGTTGTCTCAAATTGCGCAGCAGTGCGCACGTGACCGAACTCGTACAGTCGCGCAAACTTCAGCAAAATGTTCAGGCTGCGCACGAACTGCCGCGCAGCTGCTCTTGTATCACCGCTCATATTGTTTGGCGAGGCAGTCCCTCACCTCGTCCTGGTCACTTACTACACTAGGCTCTGTTTCGGGCACAGACAAGTTTCTCGACGGGGATTGTACCCTTCTCACTAATAGGAATTTGCGGAAATTGAGAAAGGGCCGGGCAATGCCGTGCCCGTCTTAATTGTAAGAGAATCTTCGCCTCTCCCGTTGCTCCTGCAGGGTGGCGGTCATACAATGTGCCTTGTTGGCGCATAGCGTTTGCGGGATGCCGATTGGAAAGAATGGGCTTCCGTCTAGCGCGCCGCCTCGGAGCCTTATCGTATGACGGACCAAACCCCAGTCCAGGACGAACGATTCAAGGCCGAGATGCCGCAAATTCCGGGTATAGGCCCGGGCGGCAAGCGACCCGGCGGCTTGCCTGCTCCCGTTAAGGTCATTGGTGGTCTGGTGGCCGTTGTTTTGGTCGTTGTCGTGTTTGGCGGCTTGATCAGTAGGTCGCGAAAAAACGCTGCACCTCCGGCGGATCCCCTGCCGCAAGTAGAAGTTCCAGCTCCTGATCTTGGAAACCCGCCTCCTCAAACTCCTCCTCCGAATCGCGGCATTGCCAATGCAGACGCGTTGGCTAAGGCCTGGTCTTCCACCCAATTCGATTTCAGAGATCCCCTTAGCGGCGAAAGAACTCCCTCTTTGTTGCTTCGATTGCCGTCAGGCTCTGCTACACAGCCAACCGGTTACTGGGCGTTTAGTTTGAAGGCTCCTTACGGCAACTGTCAGCTGGAGTTCGTTAGCGACCTGGAGAAACTAAAGGGAGATTACGGCTATCGCACCGCGAAGCATCCGATGGTTGGTAATCCTTGCAGCCGCACGCTTTTTGATCCGCTGAAGATGACGAATCTGCCCGGGAATATCTGGGTGCGTGGAGCGATCGCACAGGGTTCTGATTTGCGTCCACCGCTTGGGATTGAAATCAAAATCGAGGGGAAAGACATCTTTGCTGTGAGGATGGAGTAGGATTGGCATTCCCAAACAAAGTTTCTAGCTTCTGACCCGCCACGCAAATTCGCTCACGGGACTTACGCGGTCTCATTCTCCAATTCATTCCGTACTTTGTGTTTTACGAACAATACTTCTGAACTTCTTGTCCCATTTTCCCGGCAAGCATGAGCGCCACCATGCGCTGATCCGCCCACCAGGACCACAACGGATGACCAAAGGACGCCGGCTTGTTGTGCTCGATGAAGAAGTGGGAGATCCACGCAAGTGCGTAGGGAATTACCAGAGCTAAGGGAATCCACCACCAACGGTGTAGCGCCAGAACTACGCCCAGCGTGATCCATCCGAGAAGTGTGCCAACGCAGTGCACGATTCGGGTGGAAAGATGGCTGTGAGCACGCACGTACTCCGGCCAGAACTCAGCAAACGTCATAGATGATATTTCTCCGATAATTAACTAGTAGATATTTCGCCGGTCCTCACAATGGGACGGAAACTATCACAAATTGCGATAGGTTGCGGCCCAAAAATACGAAAGGCGCCCCGAACTCCGGAGCGCCTTTCGATTGCCTCACCCATCATCAAGGCGAGGGATAGAAGTTTAGAACTTGAACTTCAGCCCAAGCTGGAGCGTACGCGCGTTGCTGGGGAAGGTCTGATCCGCCTTGTTGAAGGCTGCGTTCCCGGGCGTCAGGTAGTTAGAGACGCCGGTTGCGGTGATTCCGAAGGATGCAACGTCATTCAACAACCCAGGAATAAACTGCGGGTGGTTGAGAACGTTGAATGCGTTGGCAGAGAACTCGACTTTGAACCGTTCCGTGATGGAGATGCGCTTCAGGGCGGTTACGTCAAAGTTGTTGATTGGGCGAGTCAGTAAGGTGTTCCGCCCTACGTCGGCGAGCGCGCCTGAACCGAGTCGGATGTATTGAGCCGTCGGATCGTTCGCCAAGTAAGCCACCGTGGCGCCGCCAGTATTCTTTAGTGCAGTGACGCCCGATCCAGTCCCTGGGACACCAGAGGGATTGAAAATGGAGCGATCACCCGCTGCGTCACCGTTTATGTTGGCGTCGGTGTTGCTTTCCACGGTTGCCCATTCGCCTGTCTGATAGGTATAGACCGGCGCAATTTCCCAGTTTCCGATTACGTTCTTCACGACCCAGTTGCTGCCGTGCTGGAAATAGGGCAAGTCGTAGAGCAATGCCATTGTGAAGCGGTGGCGGCGATCCAGAGCCGAATTGGAACGGTCGGCAGCAATGTTCTGGAAGTCCTGACCGCGACGCGGAGTTAGCACGGTAGAGAAAACGTCTGCCGTGCTGTTGTCAATCGTATGGCTCCAGGTATAAGAACCGATAAATTGCAGTCCTTTGCTCATGCGCTTGGTAACCTGTGTGGCCAAGCCGTGATAAATGGAGTCTCCGTTTGGAGTGAATTGCACAAGGCTTCTTGTAAAGAACCCACCAGCGACAAATGCCGGAACAAAGCTGGAGTTCGCATTGATCTGCGCAAGCGTGACCGGAAGAGCATCGAGCGCCGCTTGACCCGGGTTTGCTGTATAGGTCGGCAAAAAGTCTGTGGAGGTAACTTTCGGCTGGCGGTTGATGCGCTCCTGAGTATCGAGGTGGATGCCGCGGGTACCCAAGTAACGAACTTCGACCGTGTAGTCCTTCCAGAACGTGTGTTGAACACCCAACGTCCAACTGATGGACTTCGGAGAAAGTTGATTGACGAAAACGTGGTTCGCTGTTGCCGCCCGCTGCGCTGCCACAGTCGGGAACGTGACGATACCCGTAGTCGGAGGAATGCCGCCACTCGCCAAGAAGCTTCCGTTTGAGGGGCATCCGGGATCCGGCTTTATTGTGTAAGGATTGCAATCCACCGTACCACTCAGCTGCGGTGGAAGCGAAAGAATGCCAAGGTTGTCGTAAAGCACGTCGTAGGAGATAGACGCGCCGGCGCGAATCGAAGTCCGTCCGCTGGTTCCCGGCGAGTAAGCAAAGCCCACCCGGGGGCCCCAGTTGTTTTTAGGAGCCTTGGGATTGCCAAAATCAATGAGCCCAGGAACGGTTGCCGCCTCGTTGAGAGACTGGAGCTTCTCACCGGTTTGTATGGTCGTGTACTCGTAGCGAACGCCCAAGTTGACCGTCAGGTTGGGCCGCACCCGCCACTCATCGTTCACGAAGAAGTAAATCGCCGACTGGTCTCCGTAATAAACGGGATTGCCCAAGCTACGTTCACCCAAAAAGTCGGGAGTTTGATCGCGTAAATAGAGGTCAGCCGTCACATAGTCATAGTCACCGCGTGAGCGTTGTGTGAACGATTGCGGCGAAATGTACTTCCGGCCTTCGACTCCAAACTTCCAGGTGTGGTGACCCTTTGTCCAGGTGATCGCATCAGCCATCTGATAAAGATTCTGAATCGTAAATTGCGGGCCATTCGGGTCGGGACCGACTTGAAGGTTCAGATCGAAGAATTCCAGGTTCGGGAAGCTGTCCAATCCCGGGAACGAGAAGTTCCCCGTGTCGATGGTTTGTGTAAATCGGTTATAGCCAACGCGAAACTCGTTGGTCAGGTTCGGACGGAACGTGTGGTATTCATTGATCGTTACCAAGTGGTTTTTAGTGGGCAACGGAGTAAAGAATACCGGCAAGCTCGGCGAGAAATCCAAGCCAACCGCGCGATTGTAGATGTACCGGCCTCGAAGCTGGTCGCTTGTTGAAACGTTGTAATCCATGCTGCCCAAGACCGCCCAGTTGTTCGTGAAGTTTGGAGCCTGCACGGGAATCGCACCAACAGGAATTCCTGTCCAGTGAATGGTTGGATTGCCCTTGTCAATAATTGTTCCCGACGGATTCTGAACGAAGATCTGATTCGCGCTGGGGTTGCCAGCAGGGTCAGTATCATTAACAGAGCCGCAATTCGCAGCACTTGCCGCCGCTCCGGCAAACTGCTGCAAGATCCCCAAATTTGTGGAGCTCACGCCGGATATTCCCGAAAGCGTTGTGTAGCCCGCGGCAGTTGGAGCGCACAAAGGTGCAGAAGACACACTCGCTTGACCCACCGGGTTGTACTCCACGGTGCCAAAGTAGAAGAGTTTGTTCTTCAGGATTGGACCGCCGACATCGCCGCCCATTCTGTTGTTGTCAAAGCGGGGGTTGTCGAAGATACCCTGATTCTTCAGAGAAACATCCACCGCGTCAAAGTTGCGGTTGCGCGAATACAGGTAGGCGCCGCCGTGAATGGTGTTCGTGCCGCTCTTGATAATCGTATTGAACTGACCGCCCGAAGAGTGTCCGAATTCCGGCGAATACTGATTTTGAAGAACCGAGAATTCTTCTACCGCGTCATTCGGAATCGTAACCAGCGGTCCGGTAACGGACTTGCTGTTGTTATCGACGCCTTCGATAGTGAAGTTGTTATTACGCGGACGCTGTCCGCCAACGCTGGGGCCGCTGCCGGCGCCAACTCCGCCGCTGCTCGCAACACCCGAGCTAAGCAGAGAGAGGTTCAGGACGCCCGAACCTGTGGTCGCAGCGGGAAGATCCTGACTCAACCGCGACTCGAACGTATTGGACACAGTTGCCGTCGTCGTATCCAGCGCAACTGCGGCGCCCGAAACTTCGATCGACGTCACCGCGCCCTTGATTTCGAGGGTAATGGAAAGAGTGGTTGTCTTGTTGAGCTCAACCTTAAATCCGCTTACGGTCGTCTTGGCAAAATTCGAAGCCCAAGCCGAAATGTTGTACACACCGACGGGCAAGTTCGAAATTCGATACTCACCGGCTGCATCTGCTTGTGCAGGATACGCGACGCCCGTAGCGGTGTTAACCGCTTCGACGTTGGCATTTGGAACTGCCGCGCCAGTCTTATCCAGCACCGTTCCGACCAAATCTCCGCTGATGACCTGCGCCGACGTCTGGCCCACAAACACCAGAGCAAGGACGACCATGGTCAAAACAAAAAACCCAAAGAGGTTGCGATACCCCTGTTTCACTGTACCCCTCCTGAAATTTTCAATCTTTGAAGAATGAACTAACCGACCGAAATCCAAATGATGATTAATTGAATGCAATCCTCTCTCCAAATTTATGTTTTGCAAATCTAAAGTATATGAATCCTAACCTCTTTTTTATGTACAATTTACGACTACAAAGAAATCAGATCTAAGTGTTATTGGGCGAGAGCCCTCCGTTCAGACGTACCAGGATACAAAATTCTGTATGGTTCCCGCTCTTGAGTAAACTTTCAGATTTTCCGCCGAGTTCCAGCCAAAAGCACAACTCCACCAAGGCGCGCCACACTCCCACGAATGCCATTTAGCCACTGCACCAAATCAGGGTGCTCTTCATGTCCGACTCAATTTCTTGACACTCTTCCCTGCTCAGTTCACTCTTTTTCCACCATGAGAAAATCATCGCCATCGTCTTCAGATCAACGCGGGCGCCGGACTTTCCTGCAAGCTGCTTCATTCGCTGCCGCCGCGACCTTGCTGCCGAGCGAGGCCGCATACGCGCAAGAAAGCAGCACTGCCCTGCCGCAAGCTTTCTCCGCTCTGAAGCCGCTTGGTTCTCGCGCGAAGCCCATCACTAACGAAGAATTTCGCGCCCGCCTCATGCGGGCCCAGCAACTGATGGGTGATTTTTCGCCTAAATTCGAAGCACTTTTCGTCGCGCCCGGCTCTTCACTCTATTACTTCACTGGAATTCATTGGTGGCCCAGCGAGCGGCTACTCGCGCTTCTTCTTCCGCGCACGGGGGACCCACTCTTTGTCTGCCCCGCGTTTGAAGAAGGCCGTCTTCGCGAGCAGTTTCGCTTCCCCGCAGAAGTCCGCGTCTGGCAGGAAGACGAAAGCCCCACAAAACTCGCCGCGCAGGCACTTGCTGATCGCGGCATCCGCAGTGGACGTATTGGAATTGATGAAACCACTTTCTTCGCCTTCTTCGATCATCTGCGTGCCGCCACTCCCTCATTCGAATGCGTCTCCGCTGACCCGGTCTCCATCGGATGCCGCGCTGTAAAGTCTCCGCACGAATTGGAGCTCATGCGCCTCGCTTGCGAAGTTACTTGCGATGTCTTCCGCGCGGTCTTTGCCTCATTGCAAACGGGTATGTCGCAAAACGATGTGGGCAAGCTTGTGGAATCAGGTTTCTCAAAAATCGGTCTGCGCGGCGATGCACTCGTTCTCTTCGGAGCATCCGCGGCCCTTCCCCACGGAACGGTCAAACCGCAATCGCTAAGAGATGGCGACGTAGTCTTGATTGATGGCGGCTGCAAGCTCGAAGGCTATTCGTCGGACATTACGCGCACCGGAATATTCGGCAAGCCAAGTGAAAAAATGCTGCGCGCGTATGATTTGGTCCGTGGCGCGCAAAACGCAGCGCTTGGCGCAGCACGCAGCGGCAAACTCTCAGGCACCGTGGACGACGCCGCGCGTGCCGTGATTGCCGCTGGCGGTTACGGCCCGGACTACAAGTTTTTCACGCATCGGCTTGGCCACGGCATCGGGCTGGATGGACACGAGCATCCTTATCTTGTACGCGACAGCAAAACCGTTCTCGCACCGGGCATGACGTTTTCCAACGAACCGGGAATCTACATTCCAGGCGAATTTGGAATCCGTTGCGAAGACGACATGGTCATCACTGCGGAGGGCGCTGCGCAGATTCTCAGCCCGAGTTTCCAGTCGTCTCTGGAAAAACCGTTTAGCTAGGCTCTGATTCCGACCTGTTCATGTCCCCAGTTGTTCCTCACAGAACGCGATCACTGTCTCTTCAGCCCAGAATCGCTGTTGGCCACCGTGCTTCGAAACAAATCCGCAATGCCCGCCATGTTTCGGCGAGACAAATCGAATCGCCGGGTTTTGCTCGACCCCCGACGCGCGGATCGCCTCAAACGGAACGAACGGGTCGTCTTGTGCTGTGATCAAAACGCAGGGTACGCGAATACCGCCTACAACTTTCTTCGCGCCCGCGCTCTCGTAATACGCGCAGGCATCCTTAAATCCAAATTGCGGCGCAGTAATCGCGTCGTCAAACTCTCGCACTGTTCGAATCGGGCCAAAACCGTTTCGAGCATATCGCTGCGGAAACAATTTCACTTTTCTTGCGTACCGTTTCAGGAGCCCTCTCACAAATCGCGTTTGGTAAAAATAGTTATCCCATCTCTCGAGTTCATCCGCGCACGCTGCAAGATCAATCGAAGGGCAAACCGCGCACACCCCGCGCAGTTGGCGGGGCACGTTGCCGCCAAGTTCACCGGCCATTTTTGTAACGAGATTTCCGCCCATGGAATATCCCGCGAAAAATACCCTTTCGAATCCGTCTCCATTCGCAAGCTCTTCCAACACCGCGCGATAGTCATTGCTCATTCCGGAGTTGTAAAGCGTCGGCGTCAGCAATTCCGTTCCGCCGCAATTCCGTTGATTCAAACGGATGACGTGGAATCCGCGAGCCCAAGCTTTTTCTGCGATTCCGCGCATGTAGTTCGAATCGCTCGAACCCTCCAGCCCGTGCACGAGCGCAATCACCGGTGCGTCGCGCCGTTTTCCCTCCTGCCAATTGCAATGTCCCAGGATCCTTGATTCCGCATCCACCGCAAACAACCGTTTCTCCGGCTGCGGCAGCGAAAACGTCCGGCGCCACAATGCCGCGGCAATCGTCATCAAATGCCCATTTGTTAATAAAGGATGCGGCTCGAACTCAGGGACGTGCGGGGCCATACGAGCACTTTAGCGGAGCGCCTCGGAACGGGCAAGTTACTGCAAACGGGCGGCTTACAGCGTATCGTTAACACCGGACACTTCTTCTGCGTCTATAGAAGCATTGGACTGCTCACGGAGCGCGATGGCGAGAACGTGGAGACGCCCATCAATCTGCAAATTTCGCTCGCGGAACGCGCGACTGTGAATCCTTTTTCAGTGCACGATTCGTCGGACGACGACTTGGTCCGAGCTGCGCAGGGCGGCGACCGCAGCGCGTTCGGTCTGCTCTACGAACGTTATGCGCGCATGGTGCATGGCATCTTGCTGGGGCGCGTGCCGCCATCCGCTGTCGAAGATCTCGTGCAGGATGTTTTCTTGCGCGCCATGCCTCGCGTGGGATCGTTGCGTGATGTCGGGCACTTCGGTGGCTGGCTCGCGGCCATCGCGCGCAATCGCGCCGCGGATTTTTTCCGCCAATCCCAACCGGGAGTTGAGCCGTTCGAAAATTCAGCCGAAGCGGAAACGGAGAGCAAGGAGGCCAGCGCCGCGGACAAGTCGGAAGCGCTCGCGGTTCTTAAAGCAATTCGCATATTGCCCGAGGCCTATCGCGAACCCTTGATTTTGCGCCTGGTCGAAGGCATGACTGGGCCGGAAATCGCCGCTCACACCGGCCTGACGCACGGCTCCGTGCGCGTCAATCTGCATCGCGGCATGCAACAGTTGCGCCAAATTCTAGATTGCGGCGAGGGCGACGGGAAATCGGCGGTGAAGTCATGAGCAAAAGCAAAATGCCGGAAGAAGAAATGAACGATCGTTATTTGTGGGATGGTTCAGGCAAACCCGACGCCGAACTTCTTCGCCTGGAAAAAGTTCTTACGCAACTGCGCCACAAGGGCGAAGCGCCAGTCTTCCCCACGGTCATTTCCGCTAAGGAAGAGAAATTCTCGCTGGGTTTTCTGCAAATGCTCTGGCCGCGCAGGTTCGCCGCTATAGCAGCAATGGTTTTACTGGCTCTAGTAAGTGGCGTTCTGATTTCTCGGCCGCCTTCTCTTACGGCTCCACGCCCGGGCTGGGAAGTCGAACAAGTCGCAGGCGCGCCCACGATTGGCGCGGGCTCGATCAACCAAGCCAATAAAAAGGGCAAACTCGAAATCGGCCAGCTACTCGTCACCAACGCTGATTCGCGCGCCAGCATCAACGTCGGGGGAGTTGGCCAAGTAGACGTGGACCCTGGCTCCCGCGTGCGCCTTCTGCAAACCAGCCGCGATCGCAAGCGCATCTCCCTCGAAGAAGGAACCATTCACGCCGCTATCTGGGCTCCACCCGGCGAATTCGTTGTGGACACTCCGAGCGCCGTCGCCGTAGACCTCGGCTGCGTTTACACGCTGCACGTCAACGCCGACGGCTCCGGCGTCCTTCGTACAACACTCGGCTGGGTCGGGTTCCACTTGAACGGTCGCGACTCGTTCATTCCGGCAGGAGCCATGTGCCCCACTCGGCCAAAACTCGGCCCAGGCACTCCGTATTTCGAAGATACACCCCCATCCTTCCGCACAGCCCTCTCGCAACTCGACTTCGAAAATCAATCGGCCGCATCGCGCGCCGCCGCTCTTGGCATTGTCCTTTCGCAAGCGCGAAAGGGAGACGCTCTTTCCCTCTGGCATCTTCTTTCCCGAACCACCGGCGCGGAACGCGAACAAGTCTTCAACCGTCTCGCCGAACTACTTCCTCCATCTGCTGGAATTACGCGGGAAGGAATCCTCCGCCTCGATCGCAAGCAATTGGATCTGTGGTGGAATCAACTGGACGTAGGCGACATCTCCATCTGGCGGTTCTGGGAGCAATCCAATCAGCCCGTCGCAACCTCCTCCGCGCGGCCGCAATACTTCGAAAAGAAACAAGCTCTTGCAAAACCCGCGCGTTAACACTTCGTGCTTCTTCATCGTCTTCCAAAGCGTATTCGGATTCTTGCTCTGGAGGCAAAAATGAAACTCATATCGCGTACCCCAATCCGTTTGACGCTGGGCTTCCTGCTGTTTGCATCTTTCTTTTCAACCGCGGCCCTCGCCGGCCCGCCCCTCATCTGCCATCCCATTGAAATTGACGGCGCAAATTCCCTCCCCTGGATCAGCCACAACTGGAATCTCACGGGCAGCGAATCCTACGACACAAAGAAACTCGTCGGAGACACACTCGCCATACTTAATTCCAATCCAAACATTCTCGTCCACATGGAAACCCTGCGCCGCGCCACGCTCTACGCAAAAAGCGATCCTGTCATCGCCAAGCAACTTTTGATCACCCTCGCCGCCGGCACGAAAAATGCCTCGCCAACCAGCGCGCAATCCGAAGCCATCCATCTCTTCGACAGTGGCTACCTCGTCGAAGCCTACAAACAATGGCTCGGCGATCAAAATAATCCCGCGCACGGCCTCGACGGTTACGCCCTAGTCAAGGAAGCCATTCGCCTCCGAGGCGGCAGCGACCCACAAATGGAATTCGCTGCGGCGCTAATCAGCCTGAACGGCTCTGCCCCTGAACATCGCGAATTCGCGCAAAAAGCCATCATGGGCGCCAAAAACGATCCGTTACTCGCAAGAAATCTCTCCACTCATTTTCTCGGCGCCAATTCGGAAACCATGGCCGAAATGATCAGCCGCTCCAAAACGGCAAAGGAGTAGCGCCATGAAGTCTCGCTCGATCCTCGTAACTGTCGCGCTGTTCTTCTTATTGTCCTCCGGACATTCGCAGGAGTCGGTTGCGGATTCCAACCTCACGGTCCACGAATGGGGCACCTTCACCTCCATCGCGGGAGCCCGAGGCGAAGCCGTCTCCTGGCTCCCGCAACGGGAGAAAGATGACCTGCCCGGTTTCGTCGAGCATCTCCGCAACAATCGATTCAAAGGCGGCCTTGCCGGCACCGTGCGCATGGAAACTCCCGTGCTCTATTTCCATGCAACTCATCAAACTACTCTATCGGTCCACGTCGATTTCGCCAAAGGGCTGCTCACCGAGTGGTATCCCCACGCCACAGGAACCGGACTCTCACAAAAAAATCTCAACGTCAACATGGCACTCCCAGCCAACAGCGGGGAAATCCAATGGGATTCCGTCACCGTGGACCCTGCCGGCACGGAAAACTTTCCTATCGAAGCCGCGCCCAGCCGCTACTATGCCGCGCGGGAGACCGGCGCTTCTCCCTTAACTGTCTCTTCCTCCTCCGGCCAGCAACACGAAAAATTTCTTTTCTACCGCGGAGTCTCTTCCATTGACGTCCCTGTCTCCGCAATTCCAATGCAAGACGGCCGTCTGCTCGTCTCCAATCTCGCGCAAGGACCTATTCCGCAAGCAATCCTCTTCGAACGCCGCGGCGAAAAACTCGGCTACCGTTTTCTAGGCATTGTCCGCAATTCCTCGATCGCCGATCCGCCGGAACTAAATTCGGACCTCGATTCCCTTTCGCGCGACCTCGAAAGGACTCTAGTCGAGCAAGGCCTCTACGCCGATGAAGCGCACGCCATGGTGCAAACGTGGCAGGATTCCTGGTTCGAAGAAGGCTCCCGCCTCCTGTACATCGTGCCTCGAAACTTCGTGGACACCGTTCTGCCGCTCACCATCAAGCCCGCGCCTACGAATACAAATCGCGTTTTCGTCGGCCGCATGGAAATAGTCACTCCAGCAACCGAAAAATCCATCGAGTACGCCTTCGCTTCTCACGACCGCGTGACATTGGCAAAATACGGCCGCTTCCTGTCACCCATTCTGGAAATAATGCTAGCCCGCTCCAACGACAAGACCAGAATCGAGCAACTCAACGGATACATTGGCGAGTCCTACCGCGTTGCGCAGGCCCGCTCCACAGTAGAAAACTTGACCCATTCTCCCCGCACCCCTACAATAATAAGTTCACAGTGATTCATTTTTTCGATTTTATGAATTGTACTTCCGGCCCGGCGGCCACCTGCCGGGCTGCGCTGTTTTTACGGCGCCAAATTTTCCGGAGAGAGGTTTGCCAAAGAGGCTCGAATGACTGACGGTCCCATTCAAGAAGGTTTAACTTTTGACGACGTTCTGCTCGTTCCCGGCAAGTCCTCGGTTCTGCCTAACGAAGTCACGACGCAGACGAATTTCACACGCAAGCTGCAGATGGCCATTCCTCTCGCCTCGGCGGCCATGGACACCGTCACCGAATCGCGCCTCGCCATCGCCATCGCGCGCCAGGGCGGCATCGGCATCATTCATCGCAACATGCCGATTGACCGCCAGGGCGAGGAAGTGGATCGCGTAAAACGTTCTGAATCCGGCATGATCGTGGACCCCGTCACCATCTCTCCGGATATCACGCTGCGCCAGGCCCTCGAAATCATGACCAAGTACCGCATTTCTGGCCTTCCCGTCACGCGCGGCACGCGCCTCGCCGGAATTCTTACCAATCGCGATCTTCGCTTCGAGAAAAATCATGCGCAACTCGTAAACGCCGTCATGACGAAAGACAATCTCGTTACCGTCCCCGTCGGCACGACGCTCGAGGAAGCCGAAAAAATCCTGCAGAAACATCGCATTGAAAAGCTTCTCGTCGTGGACCAGGATTTCAACCTGAAGGGCCTCATCACCGTAAAAGACATCCAGAAAAAACTCGAATATCCGAGTGCCTCAAAAGACGATCATGGCCGCCTCTACGCCGGAGCCGCGGTCGGTGCAACCGGAGATTTCCTCGAGCGCGCGGTCGAAATGTCCAAAGCCAAAGTGGATGTCGTCGCGATCGACACCGCGCACGGCCACACCGAAAAAGTCATGGAAGCCATCAAAGCGATTCGTCATCGCCTGCCGGAAATGCAAATCATCGCCGGCAACGTAGCAACCTACGAAGGCGCGAAAGATCTCATCGCTCTCGGCATCGACGGCCTGAAAGTCGGCATCGGTCCCGGCTCGATCTGCACCACGCGCGTCGTCACCGGCGCGGGAGTTCCGCAACTCACCGCCGTTATGGAAGCCGCGCGCGCTGCGAGAGGTACCGGCGTGCCCATCATCGCCGACGGCGGCATCAAATATTCCGGCGACATCACCAAAGCGATCGCCGCCGGAGCTTCCTGCGTCATGATCGGCAGTCTTTTCGCGGGAACCGAAGAATCCCCGGGCGAAACAATTCTCTATCAAGGGCGCACGTTCAAGTCATACCGCGGCATGGGCTCCATCGGCGCGATGAATGCTGGCTCCGATCGATACTCGGTCGTGCAGGATTCCAGCGAAAGCGGCAAGTCTGTGCCGGAAGGCGTCGAAGGCCGCGTCGCTTACAAGGGCCCGCTCGGTGCGCTGACCGATCAGCTTGTAGGCGGCTTGAAAAGCGGCATGGGCTACGTCGGCGCAGCTTCGCTGAAAGAGCTCGCGGAGAAAGCGCAGTTCGTCCGCGTCACCGCAGCCGGTTTGCGCGAATCGCACGTCCATGACGTCGTCATCACGCGCGAAGCGCCGAACTATCGCATGGAATAGTTGAATTTCTTGCAAAATTCGTTTCACGTCGCGGCGACAGCCGTTTGTAATAGTAAATTGTTGGGAGCTTTCTCTCTTGCCCGAACAACCCTGGCGTAACCCTCGCCCCGCACCCGATCTCGAAGAACTGCGCCGCCGCGTGCCGGCGTCTCAATTCATTGCCACGTGGTTACGCGCGTGGTGGCCGTCACTCGTCTGGGCCTGCATCATCTTCATGCTTTCGACCGATTCTTTTTCCGCCGGCAATACAAGCTCATACATCGGCCCGTTGCTTCACTGGCTTTTTCCCTCGCTGAGCGCAGACCGAATCGAAGGCATTCACTATTTAATCCGCAAGACCGCTCACTTCTCCGAATATTTTATTTTCTATCTTTTGCTCTTTCGCGGGGCACGCGGCAACCGCACTGGCTGGCGCTGGACCTGGGCTCTCGCCGCTCTCTCCATCGCAGCCGGCTATTCTGCTCTCGATGAAATTCATCAGGCCTTCGTCATCAGCCGCACCGCTTCTCCATGGGATTCTCTTCTCGACTCTTCCGGCGCCTTCGTCGCATCCATGGTTCTTTTTTTGTGGTTCCTATTTCTTCGCCGCAGGCAAGCCGTCTCTCAGACGCAAGCATCGCTCTGAATTCTCCGCAGACTAATCCGGGTCCAGGATTCTCGGCCCAGGCCCTTCCTTGCCAAGTCTGTCCCATGGATTTCGCAGCGGACACGCTCCGAGCGACAAGCAGCCACAACCGATACATCCGTCTAGCTGGTCGCGCAAACGGGTTAGCCGGTCAATTCGGTCGTTCAGTTCCGCGCGCCACGCCGCGGACAAGCGCTTCCAATCTTCCGCCGTCGGCGTTCGTTCGCCAGGCAGTGCCTTGAGCGCTTTGCGAATCGAAGCCAGCGGAATGCCCGTGCGCTGGGCGACCTTGATGACCGCAACGCGCCGCAGCACTTCACGAGCGTAGCGTCGCTGGTTTCCGCGATTCCGCCAGCTCTTGATAAGCCCTTTCGTTTCATAGAAATGCAGAGTGGAAACGGCCACTCCGCTGCGCGCAGCCACTTCCCCCACGGTCATTTCCCGGCGAAATCCCGGCTTCATTTTGGGTTCCATTTTTCGCTTGACCTCAAGTTAACTTGAGGTTGTACCGTAATGCTAGGAACTTTGCAAACGGAGAAACCGCACGTGGAAAACAAAATCAAGATCGCGCTGATTTACGGAAGCACGCGCTCAGGACGCTTCTGCGACAAAGTTGCATCCTGGGCGGCAAAACAGATTTCCACCAATCGTAATTTCGCGCTGGACGTCATCGATCCCGCTTCTCCTCCAGCCCGAGCGACGGCCGGAGTCGGCGATACGCACGACACCGCCTGGCTTCGCCAACACGTAGGCGAAGCCGACGCATTTGTCGTGGCCACGCCCGAATACAACCACGGCTATCCTGCGGCGCTGAAATCTCTGATCGATTCCGTCGGCGCCGAATGGCAGGCGAAGCCCGTTGCGTTTGTATCCTACGGCGGAATCTCTGGGGGCATTCGCGCCGTCGAGCAGTTGCGCCAGGTTTTCGCGGAATTGCACGCCGTTACGATCCGGGACTCGGTCACTTTCGCCATGGCATGGGAGCAATTCGATGCCGACGGCACACTCAAGAATCCCGAGCGCGCCGAACGTCAAATGCAAACAGTCTTGAAACGCTTGTTGTGGTGGGCAAAAGCGTTGCGCGAGGCGCGCAACGCGGTTCCCTACGCACCAGCCGCATAAGCAACGATGAAAAGAAGCAAAAAAAACTGAAAGCAACAAATAAACGTAAAAGGAAAAATCAATGATTCTGGTTACAGGAGCGACCGGCACAGTCGGCCGCGAAGTAGTTTCACAACTTCTAGCAGCGGGAAAAAAAGTGCGGGCGATGACGCGCAATCCCGCAAAAGCAAGGCTCGATAGCCGCGTCGAGGTTGTCAAAGGGGATTTTGAAGCTCCGGATTCTCTGGCACGCGCCGTCAATGGAGTCGAGCGAGTCTTTTCGCTCACACTCGGGCCACAGACAGGTATTCACGAAAAAAATCTCGCGCAGGCTGCCAAACAAGCCGGGGTTCGCCACATCGTGAAACTTTCCGCGCTCGGCGGAAACGGAGAAATTCGCAATGCCATCCGAAAATGGCACGACGAAGGTGAGCAAGCCATCCGCGAGACCGGCATCGGGCTAACTGTCTTGCTGCCCGGAGCCTTCATGTCCAACGCGCTGCATTGGCGCGAATCCATTCGCGCGCAGGGCAAAGTCTTCTCGAATTACGGCGACGGCAAGCTGCCGCCCGTTCACCCGCGCGACATCGCTGCGGTCGCTGTTCGTGCGCTCACCTTCGATGGCCACGAAGGAAAGTCATATCCACTCTCGGGGCCGGAAGCCCTGAATATGGCAGAGCAAGTGAAAATTCTTTCTGGCGCCATCGGCAAGCCGCTCGACTATGTTCCGGTCAGCGACGAAGCCGCGCGCACCGGCATGGCAAAAGCAGGCATGCCCCCTCTTCTAATTGATGCCCTGCTCCCCTTCGCGGAATTCATTCGCGCCGGCAAAGCCGCCCACGTATTTCCTACCGTCCAGGAAGTAACAGGCCGGCAGCCCTTCACCTTCAGCGATTGGGCGCGCGAAAACGCCGCCGCATTTCGCTAGAAAATTGTGCCTGCGCGGACTCCGAAATCGGCCCCGGTATCGAATTGTCCGCGCGGCATTCTCTCAATCGCATTGCGTACGATCCCTTGCGTTACTCTGTGGTTCGCAGCCCCATAAGCAATCGCTGCGATCGTGGAAATCATCTCGTGAGAAACCATTTCAAGCACAACACCGAGAGCGCGCTGACCCTAAGCTTTTCCCTCACCTTTTGCCTTATATTCTTCGCGTCGCTGGCTTCGCCCGTCCAACATTCTTCCGCACAACAGCTACAGGAGCCAGCGTCTGCGGCCGACGCCACGCTCAAAGCCGCAATCTGCCCCATCGTTTATCCCAGTGACGAAAGGCCTGGCAACAAAGGGTACCGCTACACTTTTTTCGGAAACGCCTTTTTCATCAACGCGCAGGGCTATCTCGTCACCGCGGCCCACGTGCTGCAAACGTTTCGCGACGTGGGCCAGCCGTACATTCTCGTAGACCGCCCCATGGCTCCGCCGCAGCTTCTAAAGGCCAACATCATCGCCATTGACTGGACTCATGACGTGGCCATTCTCCGTGCTGCGCCAAATCCATTCGAGGGAAAGTATCGCGTCGCGTTCTTGCCGCTTGCAGTAAAGCGCGTCGAGCCCGGCGACGCTGTCGTAGCTAGCGCTCTCCATCCCGCAAACATCCGCAACGCTTCCACCTACCAGATGCCCGTGCAGGACTGGTCTTCCGCGCAAGTCCTCGGCTACGTTCAGACGCACGAGGAGCCATCTCTCCCGGAAACCGATCTTTTTCTTTTTACCCACGAAGTCCAGAGAGGCCAAAGCGGTTCGCCCGTTCTCTCCGCCGCGTCACGCGAAGTAACCGGCCTAGTGGACGGCCGCTGGCTCCGCCCAAGTTCTTTCTCGCTGCGCGCCGAAAGCGGCACTCGCCCCACGCCCTATTCCGGCGCACTCGGCGCAGCCGTGCCCGTTGACTACCTCATCGAGCTGCTACAAAAAAACTCCATCCCCTGGACCGCGACTCCCGCCCCATCTCCCAAATCCTTGTAGCGCAGGGCGGAGCCCTGCGGCTTTTCTCCGCACGCTTTTCTCCGAAGGTTTTGCTCCGCAGCATTTCCTCGCGATGAACGTCTTTCCACATTCCCGCCCGTGCCTCATCAACGAAATCTCGCGCGAAGCGTCTCCACAAATACCTGGTCCGCGCGTCGCGAAACCATCTCCAACGGAGAGAATCCACGGCGCCAAGCCAAATAAAACGCCAGCGCCAAAAGCCCAATCGTAATCGCAAAATTCGGCCATGCGTTCAGCGCCCATTGACCGCTCCAGGCAATCTGTGCCGCTTGGCTAAATGGCGTTAAATAAGGAATCGGCCATTGGTAACCATCCGGACCGCGCGCTCCCAAAACGTCCTCAAAAAGATGTAAATGAAAACTCGCAAAGGCGAGCAAAGCGGTCGTCCATCTATGCTTCGCAAATGCAAAACAAATTGCAGTCACGAACAAACCAAAGGCAAGGCTGTGCAGCTGATGGTGGTATTGCGAAAACCAATTCAAGGGATGCGCCGAATTTCGCGTCAGCAACTCCGGAATCGCGCCAAGTCCATCCACGTCCGGAACAACGCACGCCAGCGTAACGAATGCTCTCTCCCGGCGCTCTAGAGAAGGCGCGCAGTTCGCAAGCGCCCACCCCGAAAGAAAATGTGTCACTGGGTTCAAGGCCGTAGGCCGAATTCTAGCCCAAACCTCTTGCTACTCCCTCTTGTTGTTTCCCTGTGTAACGGCGGGGCTTTAGCCCACCCTCTTCCTTTGCGTTCGCTGGAAGGCATTTATGTTCAGAACCTTTTTTTGGCTTTCTTGTGGCGCGGTTTGGCCGCTCTCTTCCCTTTAGTAGGCAGAGATTTTTTGCGGCCTGATTTCGCGTTCGCCGCGACTCGCAATTTGTAAGCCGTGCGGATCGCGCCTTCCAGAACATCTTCGCTGACGTTGGCCAGGATGACGTGCGTCATTCCCATTCTTCCCCAACTGCCTGCGATGGGAATAAACATTTCAGGGAGATCTTCGATGAACATCGCTTGCTGCTCCGGCTTCAGCATCAAGTTTCCGTAGCCCTGTTTGGCGGACGCGAGCGTGCAGAAAATCCTTCCACCGACGCGGAAATCCGGACTGCCCATGTGCGAGCTTTCTTCAGCGCCTTCCATGCTGAGCGCGATTCGTCGGAAATCCTTGATGGTCATCGCCATTTTAGTTTCTCCACAATTGAGTTTCATCATCGTACACGACGTGGAGAGAACAAAACGCCCGCTTCGGTTTCCCGAAGCGGGCGGAAAGGGTTCAGTTTTTTAGCGGTTAGCTCTTCGTTTCCGCCACTTCTTCCTTCACCGGCTTTTCTTTCTTTTCTTTTTTCTTGAACTCATAGCCAACGAGCTCAAGAATCGCAACCTTCGCTCCGTCACCGACGCGAATGCCGGCGGGAATGATGCGCGTGTAACCGCCCGCGCGATCCGCGAATTTCGGCGCGATATCGCTGAACAGTTTCTTGGTAACGGCAGGCGTCATGATGTATGACGCGGCCTGGCGCCGTGATTGCAGGGTGTCGCGCTTGCCGAGCGTGATCATCTTTTCCGCCACGGGCCGCGCGGCTTTCGCGCGGGTGAGCGTAGTGGTGATCCGGCCGTGTTCAAAAAGATTGGTCACCAGATTCCGCAGCGTTGCGCGGCGGTGCCATGGATTGCGTCCGAGTTTCGATCCCGATTTCAGATGTCGCATGTCTCGTCGTTTCCTCGAGCCGTCTTACAGACCGACTGAATCCTCTGCCGAAGGCGCGGCAGTCTGGCTCGGGAGCGGCGGCCAAATAATGCGGCCGTGCTCATCGAACTTCATTCCAAGGCTGAGGCCCATCTTCACCAGTATATCTTTGATCTCGTTGAGCGATTTGCGGCCGAAGTTTTTCGTCTTCAGCATTTCGTTTTCGCTCTTCTGCACGAGTTCGCGAATCGTCTGGATGTTGGCGTTCTTCAGGCAGTTGTAGGAGCGAACGGAAAGTTCGAGCTCTTCCACGCTGCGATCCAAGTGTTCGAGGCGCGGATCGTTGGTCGTCTCGATGGGTGCGTCAATCGATTCGACGGCTTCTTCAAAGTTGATGAAGATGCTCATGTGATCCTTGACGAGCTTCGCGGCGAGACCAATCGCATCTTGCGGAGTGATGGCGCCGTTCGTCCAGACTTCGAGCATCAACTTTTCGTAATCCGTCATCTGGCCGAGACGCGCCGCTTCGACGGAGTAATTGACCTTGCGCACGGGCGAGTGAACGCTGTCCACCGGAATATAGCCGATGGGCAGGTCTTCGTCGTAATTGCGGTCGGCGGCAACATAGCCGCGGCCGTTCTTCACGCGCATTTCGATTTGCAGCTTGCCACCTTCGCTGACGGTGGCGATATACACGCTCTTGTCGAGCACGGCGAAGTCCGCGTCTTCTTCAATTTGCGCGGAGGTGACAGGTCCCGGCTGCTCCACGTTCAAATAGATCGTTTTCGGCAGATCCGTGTTCAACTTGATCGGCACCTGCTTCAGGTTGAGGATAATGTCCGTGGCATCTTCCACCACGCCGGCGATCGAAGAAAATTCGTGAAGAACTCCTTCGATTTTCACCGCGGTGATAGCCGCGCCTTCAATCGAACTGAGCAGCGCGCGCCGCAGACCATTTCCAACCGTCGTTCCCCAGCCGCGTTCAAATGGCTGCGCGGAAAAACGACCGTACTTTTCCGTGAGCGATTCGAGTTCAGATGCAAGACGCTTCGGCTTTTGAAATCCCTTCCACATCGTGTTCCATCCTTCCGTGACCGCGCGTTGGCGGCCACTTAAGACCAAATCTTTTTCAGTTACTGCGCTTACTTCGAATAAAGTTCGACGATCAGTTGTTCGTTGATTGGCGGCGTCTGCACGTCATCGCGCTTCGGCAACGCCACGACTTTGGCTTTGAATTGTTCGCGGTCCTGTTCGAGCCAGGGCACGGCGCTCTGGCTTTGCGCAACATTGCGCGCTTCCATGACCATCGCGTTCTGGTGCATTTTTTCCTTGATGGCGACTTCTTCGCCCACATTGATCTGGTAAGAAGGAATGTTGACCTTCTTGCCGTTGATGCGGACGTGGCCATGCAGAACGAGCTGCCGCGCTTGTGAACGCGAGGACGCAAGTCCCGCGCGCCACACGACGTTATCGAGACGGCGCTCGAGGAAAATGATGAGGTTTTCGCCGGTTGGACCCTTGGTCCGCTCGGCCTTTTCAAAATAGTTGCGGAACTGGCGCTCCAGCAGCCCGTAGGTGCGCTTCACTTTTTGCTTTTCGCGCAACTGCAAGCCGTAGCCGGCGACTTTTGGCCGCCGAGACTGGCCGTGCTGGCCTGGAACGAAGTTGCGCTTTTCAATGGCGCACTTTTCCGTAAAGCACCGCAAACCTTTTAGGAACAACTTTTGCCCTTCCCTGCGGCAGAGGCGGCAAACTGCATCACGATGTCTTGCCAACTTCGATTCTCCCTTCAAGTAACTCTTGGAACTTTTCCCGGTGCGGGCTAACCCGCACCACAAAATCAAACGCGGCGGCGTTTCGGCGGACGGCAGCCGTTGTGCGGAATCGGCGTAACGTCGCGAATGACCACGATGTGTAAACCAGCGGCGGCCAGCGCGCGCACGGCAGATTCGCGGCCGGAACCCGGCCCTTGAATGCGAACTTCGATGCTCTTCATCCCGTACTGATCCCGCGCGACAGTCGCGGTGGAAAGCGAAGCCTGCTGCGCGGCGTACGGAGTACCCTTGCGCGAACCCTTGAAGCCGATCGCTCCGGCGGAAGACCAGCACAGCGTGCGGCCGTCCGAATCCGTGATGGTGATCTGCGTGTTGTTGAAAGAAGCGGCGATGTGCGCGACGCCGTGCGGCACGATGCGCTTTTCGCGCTTCTTCTTGAATTCTTTTTTGCGCTTCGCCGCTGCTCCACCCGCTGCCGGTTTTGCCGGCGCTTGCGTCGCGTCTTGCGCTGCTTTCTGCTCTTTTGCCACGTTTTGCTCCGTATTTTTGACTACTGTTCAATTCTGAAATCGAAAACTACTTAGCCCTTCTTGCCCTTGGTCTGCTTCTTCGCAGCGACGGCACCGCGGCGCGGACCTTTGCGCGTGCGGGCGTTCGTGTGCGTGCGCTGGCCGCGAACCGGCAAGTTGCGGCGATGACGAATGCCGCGATACGCCTGAATTTCGATGAGCCGGCGGATGTTCATCTGTATCTCCTTGCGGAGATCGCCTTCCACGCGGCCTTCCTTTTCAATTTCCTGGCGAAGACGATTCACTTCGTCTTCGGTCAGGTCGCGGACTTTTTTCGTAAAGTCCACATTCGCAATTTCCGCAATTTTTCTCGCGCGCACCTGTCCGATGCCATAGATCGAGGTCAACCCGACCCAGAGACGCTTTTGCGGCGGAAGATCAACACCTGCGATACGTGCCATATTCGACTTCTCCTATCTCTACAAAACCATTGCAGACTAAAACTCTTCCTTAGAACTACCAACTATCCCTGACGCTGCTTGTGCTTCGGGTTGGAACAAATGACCCGAACGACTCCACGGCGGTGGATGACCTTGCACTTGTCACAAATTTTCTTCACGCTTGCGCGAACTTTCATGGTCCCTGCTCCTCAATGCCGGGCTAAAGCCCCAGCCCCACAAAACCGCTACAATCTCTACTTGTAGCGATAAACGATTCGGCCGCGGGTTAAGTCGTATGGCGAAAGCTCCACGGCCACTTTGTCTCCGGCCAAAATCCGGATGAAATTCTTGCGCATCTTGCCGGAAACATGCGCCAGCACCTGGTGCTTGTTTTCCAGCTCAACGCGGAACATCGCGTTCGGCAGCGGCTCGATGACCGTCGCCATCACTTCAATGGCGTCCTCCTTTGAATTTCCGGAGTCGTTCTTCTTCTTGTCGTCGTCCTGATTCGCCATGTTCTCCCAGAACCGATCTAAAGATCGGCCATTACAACTCCCGGTACAATTCTACCAAGCTGGCCCGGTCATCTCTTTCGGCCGCGTGAGAATCCACGGGCCGTTTGCGGTGACCGCGATGGTGTGCTCGAAATGCGCCGAAGGACTGCCGTCGGCTGTTTCCGCCGTCCACTCATCGCGCATCCGAACATCCGGACGCCCTGCATTCACCATCGGCTCGACTGCGATTACCATACCTTCCTGCAATCGCGCGCCGCGCCCGGGCTCACCATAATTCGGCAGGTTCGGCTCGTCGTGCATTTTCGTTCCGATGCCGTGCCCGACAAATTCCCGAACCACCGAAAAACCATTTTCCTCGACCAGGCTTTGCACAGCGTGGCCAACGTCGCCTAGTCGGTTGCCCGCGCGCATTTTGTCAATCGCGCGGTCTAGCGATTCGCGTGTCACGTCCAAGAGCTTCCGGACTTCCGGCTTGATTTCCCCCACCGGAACCGTGACCGCCGAATCCGCGTAGTAGCCATCCACTTCCATTCCGAAGTCGATGGATACGATGTCGCCTTCCTTCAGCTTGCGCTTCGGCGACGGAATCCCGTGAACGATCTCACTGTTCACTGACGTACAGAGAACACAGGGATAACCCCGGTATCCTTTGAACGCCGGCTTGCCTGGCTTTGCCGCGATGAGCCTTTTGGCTTCTTCCTCAAGGTCCATCGTCGTAATTCCCGGCCGTACAAACTTTCTGAGCGAACTCAGCACCTCGTGGACTACCAGTCCGGCGCGGTGCATTTTCTCGAGCTCTTCAGGGCTGCGCAGATGAATCGCCATGTTCCTACCTAGTGCGCCCGCCTTGCGCTCAACACGCTCTGCAAAACCTGCTGCTTCACTTCGTCAACGCTTTTTGCCGCGTCAATCTGGTGAAGCAACCCTAGCCGCCGATAGTAAGCAACCAACGGCGAAGTCTGCCTTTCGTACGCCGCCAGCCGGGGTGCGATCACTTCTTGCGTGTCGTCCGTCCGCTGAATCAGCTCGCCGCCGTCGTTATCGCAACGGCCCGAAACTTTCGGCGGGCGGTCGTAAATATTGTAAATCTCACCGCCAACCTTGCAGACCCTGCGTCCAGTAAGCCGCTTCATCAACAGCGGCAAATCAATCACCAGGTGAATCACAATCGGTCGCGGAGCACCGTGCGCGACGAGCAACTGGCCCAGATACTGCGCTTGCGCCACGGTCCGCGGAAAACCATCAAACACAAAACCGTGCGTGCAATCGGGCCGCTCGATGCGCTCAGCCACCATCTTCAGCACGAGCGAATCGGGCACCAACTCGCCGCGCGACATAATCGGCTGCGCTTGCAAGCCGAGCGAAGTACCGTGCTCGACGTGCTCGCGAAGCATGTCGCCCGTCGAAAGATGCGGCGCACCGAAATACTTCGCCAGCACTTTCGCCTGCGTACCCTTTCCCGCGCCCGGAGGCCCGAGAAAAATCACCGCGCGGTCCAGTTTCTCGTGCGGGCGCACTTCCCCCGCCGCTCCGCGCCTTTCCATTACCGCCGGCCGCGAATCCGGCCCTTCCGAGCAAATCCTTCATAGTTGCGCATAACCAGCTGCGCTTCCAGTTGCTGCACGGTATCCATCGCAACGCCTACTACGATGAGCAGCGACGTGCCGCCAAAATAAAAATTCACGCCCAATCCCTTAAGGAACCAGGTGGGGAAATGCCGATCGAACCAGCCGCCGATACCCCAGCCAATGTGGTCGAAGTGGATACCAGTGAGCATCCATTCGGGCAACAAGCAGATAATCGCGAGATAAATGGCGCCAACAAGGGTCAGACGCTTCAAAATCTTGCTGACATACTCGCTCGTGTTGCGGCCCGGACGAATGCCCGGAATGAAGCCACCGTTCTTGCGCATATTGTCCGCGAGCTCGGTTGGATTGAACACGATGCCGATGTAAAAGAACGCGAACGCCAAAATCATGACGACGTAGAGCAAGTTGTAGAGCGGCTCGCCAAACTTAATTTGATTCACGATGGCGTCCACAAACGGCCACCGATGGTTCAGCACCAGCGCGATGGTCGGCGGAAATGCCAGCAACGAGCTTGCGAAAATTGGCGGAATCACGCCGCCGGAATTAACGCGCAGCGGGAGATACGACGATTGCCCGCCCATGACGCGGCGGCCGACGACACGCTTGGCGTATTGCACAGGAATACGCCGCTGACCTTGCTCGACCAAAACGATAAAAGCAACGACGGCCACCATGAAGATGATCAAAAGGATCAAAATCAACGCACTGAGCGGTCCCCACTGCTGGGTCTTTACGAGTTCAAACAAATCCACGATAGCGCGCGGCAGACCGACCACGATGCCGACGAAAATGATGAGCGACATACCGTTGCCGATGCCGCGTTCGCTAATCTGCTCACCGAGCCACATGATGAATGCGGAGCCCGTGGTGAGCGTGAGTATGGTCATCAAGGTAAATGAGAATCCCGGGTGATAGACGAAGGACTGGCCATTGGGCCCGGTTGCATGTTGCAACGTTTCCGCAATCGAGAATGACTGGATGATGCTGAGAACGACGGTCAAATACCGCGTGTACTGCGTAATTTTGCGGCGACCCAGCTCGCCTTCTTTTTGCAGGCGCTCGAGGTACGGGAACACGACGGTCATCAACTGCAAGATGATCGAAGAAGTGATGTACGGCATGATGCCGAGCGCAAAAATCGTGAGACGGCGCAAGTTGCCGCCGCTGAAGAGATCGAAAATGCCAAGCGCGGAGTTTTGCGCCTGTTGAAAGTAGAGCTCCAGGACGTCTTTATTGATTCCCGGCGTGGGAATGTGCGCGCCGATGCGATACACCGCCAGCAAGGCCAGTGTAAAGAGGACGCGCTTCCGCAGATCTTCGATGCGGAAGAGATTCGCGAGTGCCTGGAGGAATCGGTTCATTCTTTACCTTGTCTCGTTGCTGTCCTTAGTACAAATCCTAAAAACCCGGAAAAGCACGGGTCTGAAGACCCGCCACTACAACTTCAAGCCAAAACCTCAAACGTGCCGCCAGCCTTGGTGATTTTATCCTTGGCGGAAGCGCTGAAAGCGTGAGCGTGTACGGTTAGCTTGGCTTTCAGCTCGCCATCGCCCAGAATTTTTACCTGCTCCGTCGTACGGACAAAACCGTGCGCGCGAAGCAAATCCGGCGTCACGGTTTCGCCCGCCGGAAATGCGTTCAATTCTTCGACGTTGATGACTGCGAACGAAGAACCGAACGGATTGTGAAAGCCGCGCTTCGGAATGCGGCGATGCAACGGCATCTGGCCGCCTTCAAAACCGCGGCGCCGGGAATAGCCGCGGCGGGATTTCTGGCCTTTGTTGCCGGAGCCGGCGGTCTTGCCGAGCTTCGAACCCATGCCGCGACCCACGCGGACTTTCTTCTTGCGCGAACCGCGCGGCGGCCGCAGGGTCGAAAGGCTGACGGATTTTTTCGCTTCGTTAGTCTTCTTTGCCATAACTTATTTCACCACTTCCACGAGATGGCGCACTTTAAGGATCATGCCGCGCGTTTCCGGCGTATCCTGGCGCTCGACTACCTGATTTAAACGCCGCAGGCCGAGGCCACGAATCGTCTGACGCATGTCATCGGTGCAGCTGATGAAGCTGACCACCCACTTCACCTTAATGGTCCCGGAGGACGCCGTTTTCTTCTGCGCTGACATTAGACCCCACCTG
>Ga0210406_10001719_pt1 | contig 26118 bp, 29 predicted proteins | sample IncBWC30MmetaG_FD_155454 | JGI IMG/M metagenome (GOLD analysis project Ga0210406, IMG submission 155454) | Forest soil microbial communities from Barre Woods Harvard Forest LTER site, Petersham, Massachusetts, United States - Inc-BW-C-30-M | ecosystem: Environmental > Terrestrial > Soil >... | reverse complement strand
TGCTCGCAGAACGATTCCAATGGATTGCCAAGTTGTACCAGCGGCTTTCGAGACAGCAAGACTTTTCTCGATGTGATCGGCGGCACATCAGCCGCCACGCCTAGTTTTGCAGGCGTTCTTGCACTGCTGAATCAATACCTGGTCACCAATGGATTTCTGACGAAGGCCGGGATTGGGATTGCCAATCCCAACCTCTACCACATTGCTACTTACAACCCCACCGCGATGAACGACGTCACGACCGGCAACAATATTGTCCCCTGCACGACCGGAACCCCCAACTGTCCGGCGAAGGCTCCACTTCAGTACGGGTTTACTGCGGGAGTGGGTTACGACCAGGTGACGGGGCTAGGCTCCGTGAACGCGAACTCGCTGGCGATAGCCTGGGGTGAGTTAATGACCACCAGTACAACGTCAGTCACACCATCTTCTGCTGCAATTTTAGGTGGAAGCAACGAAACATTGACGGCTACCGTTACGCCATCGTCGGCCACCGGAATCGTCAGCTTTTACAACAACGGCTCGACCACAGCTATTGGCACGGCCAGCGTGTCGTCGGGAACCGGGGTTTTCAGTACTACATCACTGCCCAATGGCACGAACGCGATCACCGCAAGCTATACCGGATCTCATGCGAACTCACAATCGCCGGCCGCCACGGTCACGGTCACACCGCCATTCACCATGTCTGCGTTTCCGGCCACTCTCAGCCTTCCGGCCGGTCAGAGTGCAGTTTCCCAGATAACAATTACGCCGGCCGCAGGGTTCACTCAGTCCGTGAATTTTACGAACTCCACCGCCTCCAGTCCCGGAAGTTGCATAGCGGGTTTGCCTGCCGGTGCGCTTTGCAGCTTTAATCCGACAGTCGTGTCGCCGCTGACATCCCCGACGACCGTATTGACCATCACGACTACGGCGAATATGGCGCTGCCATCTGGAGCTCAGCCAATCACCATCCTGGGCGTCAATGGAAACGCAAACAACACTACAAACGTCAGCCTCACGGTTACCGCGACCAACCAAACCTTTGCGCTGTCGACTACGGCTAAGACTTTCCCGATTGCAGTCGGGGGAACCGCGACTGTGCCGATCACTGTTACGGGAACTAATAATTTCGTCAACAGCAGCAACTCCACAACTGCCCTTCCGCTCACGTATACCTGTTCTGGAATTCCAGCCGCCGCGGAGATTGCCTGCCAGGTAAGTCCAGGCAACGGCCAGCCTACCAACGCAGCAGCAGTGACGATCAACCTGGTAACCACTCCGGTTACGACGGGATCGCTGCGTCCTGGCAAGCGTGGTGGCCCCGGCGGGCTTCTCTATGCGCTGCTACTGCCGAGCATCTTTGGAATCGTTTTCGCAGCGCGACCGCGAACGGGCAACGTGCGCCTGCTCAGTGTGATGTTAGCCCTAGGCTTGTCGACAGTGGGGATGGTCGGTTGCGGCGGCGGCAACAATAATAACAACAGCCTAAAAAATGCGGGTACGCCTCCCGGAAACTATGCCATCACCATCAATGGCACTACCGGAGGGACGAACCCGCTTACTGGTTCAGCCGCTATTACGCTCAACGTGCAGTAAGGCGCGAAGCAGCGAATCTACAATCTACCTGCACTGCGCAATCATGTCGCTGGCAATCTGCTGCGCACCTGATATCGAGTCTGGTATGAGGTGGGGAGCATCCTGGACGCAGCCCACGCGGTTCGTGGACCGGATCTGGGAGCGATAGTTCTCGCCCTGGTTGATAGCCGCCGAAGTGTCCAGGCCGCCGTACAGAAACCATACGTTGGTGGATGGATAGTTCAGCTCTGCATCCTGCGATGTAACTGAGTCTGCAAAGAACTGCGCCTCATGGTCGTTCCGGTTGCTCCTAAGATCGGTAGAGCACCAGGATCCCGGATATGCTGGATCGATATACTGCCGCGCGTCGTTCAGCGTTACCTGCATACCAATGAAGCTGCCCGAGCAGTATTCGACCTCGTGTTGGCCGCCATTTATGCAAGCCTCGTCCGTCCGATTAAACGGCGGACCTGAAGCCAGTTCTGCGAACGTAAGATACTCGCCCAAACCGTAGTGAGACAGTCCCTCGGCGATCTGCTGCGATCCGGCGGAAACTCCGGCGGCGCAGAGTGGAATGGCTGGTGCAAGATTCCTCTTGATCCATGCGGTCACGGTGGCATACCGGCAGGAGGCCGTTCGTACGCCTGTGCCCCGCGTGCTGGTTTGCCAGCCCTGCTCAAAGTTATTGAAAGGCTTGCCGAATGTGATTTCTACGGAGAGAAACCCCGCGGAACGCAAGTTGTCCAGGGTGACCGTGCCAAAGTCATAGTCTTCATACAGGGCGATTGAGGTTCCCCCCTGCGTCAAGGTGACGGTTCCCACCGGGTTTCCAGAAGGGGCGAAGGTTTTGAGATAGACGGTATAGTCCTGGATCTCAGGACATGACACCTGCAACGCGTAGCAGTCCGTGCCCACCAAGCCCGAGTTCGGGCAGGAAATTCGTTGAGCCGAGATCGTGCCTAACGAGTCAGGCCTATCCTTTACTTGTCCAGCTACTTGTCCCGCCGCTGCCAGCGGAAGGATAAGCGCTATGAGCGACACAGAAGTGATCAGTAAGCGGAGAAAAAGACGTTTTCCCATGGTAGGCGCTAGTCTAACCGGGGTCGATGGCTGGCTAAGTATTTGTTTTGTAAAGAATTTGTCAATTTCAGGAGATACACGAAACGTACAAGTCTTGCCTTTCAATGGATCCTCCAGCGAAGCGGCGAGGGGAATTGCGGTTCAGTCGAGATCGAGCGGCGACCTCTTCCTTACCATTCGGCTATCGTACAGTTAGCGAGAACGGGATAGGAAGATGCCAAAAGACTCAGAAGGGCATCTTTTCTGCGAGTCCGGCGCTTCTAGTCCTTATCCTTAATAGTAGTGTCCGCTCGGTGGGATGAGAACGGGACCGGTGCCGCATAGATCGCCTAAGTTGTTGGAAAGATAAAGACTAAAGATAGGGTGGATCTGGTCGGGATGGAACGTGAGGCGTTACGCCAGCGCGAAGGAAGCGGGGAGTCCGCTGCCGAAATCCTGAGCGGCAACGAAGGACCTCAAGAGACTATGAAATGAAATATGGTGGACCTGGTCGGGATCGAACCGACGACCTCTTCCATGCCATGGAAGCGCGCTCCCAGCTGCGCCACAGGCCCACGATTACGGCAGAAACGCCAAAGCCCGATGAACTGGGATCGAGGGAAGTGCTAAGCTATTTTCGCCCACATCCGCGGGATAGTCAACGCGTCGAGCAGTCTCGTTTCTGCTGTTTCTTTCCACAGCTTGTTCTGCCATAATTGATCGTGCACCCCACCTGCACAATTTTTCAAACACAATTTAGAGCGAGGAAGAGATGCCAGCAAAGTACATCTTTGTGACGGGCGGAGTTGTGTCTTCCCTGGGCAAGGGATTGGCCGCGGCTTCCATCGGTTGCCTGCTGGAAAGCCGCGGGTTGAAAGTCAACCTGATGAAGTTCGATCCGTATCTCAACGTCGATCCGGGGACAATGTCGCCATTTCAGCACGGCGAAGTTTTTGTGACCGACGACGGAGCCGAAACCGACCTTGACCTTGGCCACTATGAGCGCTTCACCCACGCCAAACTTTCTCGTGACAACAACTGGACCACCGGCCGTCTCTACGAGCAGATCATCGCGAAAGAGCGCCGCGGGGATTATCTGGGCAAGACGGTGCAGGTGATCCCGCACGTGACCAACGAAATCAAGGCGGCGATGAAGAAGGTGGCTCAGGACGTGGACGTCGCGATTGTCGAGATTGGCGGTACGGTAGGCGACATCGAATCGCTGCCGTTCATGGAAGCGATTCGGCAGATGCGGCAGGAGTTGGGGCGTGAAGACACGCTGTTTGTGCATGTGACGCTGGTGCCTTTCATCGCTGCCGCCCAGGAACTGAAGACCAAGCCGACGCAGCACTCCGTGAAGGAGTTGCTCAGCATCGGTATTCAGCCGGATATTCTGCTATGCCGCACCGACCGCTTTCTCGCGAAGGAATTGAAATCAAAAATTGCTCTCTTTTGCAACGTACAAGAAGAGGCAGTGATTACCGCGAAGGACGTGGCTTCGGTGTACGAAGTGCCTCTTGTCTTTGCGAACGAAGGCGTCGACACGCTCGTACTGAAGTATTTGCACATTGACGCGAAAGACCGGGATCTTTCCAGGTGGGAAGACATTGTGCATCGCGTTTACAACCCGAAGGACACGGTGACGATCGGCATCGTGGGGAAATATGTGGAATATGAAGACTCCTACAAGTCGCTGAAGGAGGCGTTAATCCATGGCGCGCTGGCGCACAACTTGAAACTTCAGTTGAACTGGATTGAAGCCGAAGGGCTGGAGGCCGGCGACCGTAGCAGTGTTGAGGCTCAGCTCGAAAACTACGATGGCTTGTTAGTTCCCGGCGGTTTTGGCAAGCGTGGCATTGAAGGGATGCTGGTCGCGATTCGTTATGCGCGTGAAAACAAGGTTCCGTACTTTGGGATCTGCCTTGGAATGCAAACCGCTTGTGTGGAATTTGCCAGAAATGTAGTCGGTTTGGCGGAGGCGAACTCGAGTGAGTTCGATCCCGCAACGCCTCATCGCGTGATTTATAAACTGCGCGAGTTGCGCGGTGTGGAGGAGCTTGGCGGCACGATGCGGCTGGGCGCATGGACTTGCAAAATTGAGCCGGACACGCTGGCACATCGGATTTACGGAAAGCTCGAGATCAGCGAGCGGCACCGCCATCGCTACGAGTTCAACCGCGAATACGAAGAGCCCATGGTAGCAGCGGGGTTGCGCATCTCCGGCTCGACGCCGGACGGAACTTACGTAGAGATGGTGGAGTTGCCGGACCATCCACATTTCATCGGCTGCCAGTTTCATCCTGAGTTCAAATCGAAGCCGCTGGAGCCGCATCCCCTGTTCAGCACGTTCATTGCAGCGGCGTATGAACATGGCTCCAAACGGCTCGCACTGCGAGAAAGTGCGGAGGTCGAGATGTTCCATCGTCCGGAAAAAGTGGCGAGAAGATAATACCAAAGGCATATTCACCACAGAGTCACTGAGACACAGAGAAGGCAAAGAGCTAAGAATGATTTTTCTCCGTGCCTCCCGCGTCTCCGTGGTGAAATCGTTTCCAAGTGAGATTGTTGCCCACTTCCTTCCAAATCGGCGATGTGCGCATTGGGTCTGGGAGTCTTTTCCTTATCGCTGGTCCCTGTGTGATTGAAAGTGAAGAGCACGCCATTCGCATGGCCGAGATCATCAAGGGCGTGACCAAGGCTCTCGGAGTTCCCTACATTTTCAAAGCCAGCTACGACAAAGCGAACCGCACTTCGATTCGCAGCTTTCGCGGGCCGGGCGTGAAGGAAGGCTTGCGCATTCTCAAAAAGATCAAGGAAGAGCTGAACGTCCCGGTGCTTACCGATGTACACGAGGTTTCGGACGTGGCGAGAGTCGCGGAAGTAGTGGACGTGCTACAGATCCCGGCATTTCTGTGCCGGCAGACTGACCTTGTAGTGGCGGCGGCGTTGAGTGGGCGTCCGGTGAATATTAAGAAGGGACAATTTGTTTCGCCCTGGGACATGCGGCATGCAGTAGAAAAATGCCGCGAGGCAGGGAACTCGCAGATCTTTTTGACCGAGCGCGGAAGCAGCTTCGGCTACAACAATTTAGTTGTCGACATGCGCTCGCTGGCGATCATGCGCAAGTTTGCGCCGGTCGTTTTTGACGCGACCCATGCCGTGCAACTTCCTTCTGCGCAGGCAAATGATGGCGGCCCCACCGTGAGCGGCGGGCAGCCTGAATTTATTCCGGTGCTGGCGCGTGCGGCCGTTGCGGCAGGTTCAGATGGAGTGTTCCTCGAAGTTCACGATAATCCGAAAATTGCAAAGTCGGACGGGGCCAACGCGCTGGAGTCCACCAAGCTGCGGGAAGTGCTGAAGGAATTGCTGGCGGTGAGGCAGGCGCTGGATGCGGCGCGCGCCACGCCGTAGACCAAGGTTGCCTTTCTCTGTGGCTCCGTGCCTCCGTGATAGATTTGAATCTCCCCATGAAGCAAATTGCCAACTGGGCCTTGAATGTCGCTACGACGCGCGGAGCGAGTTATGCCGATGCGCGCATCGTGAACCAGCGAAGCCGCGCGCTTACGACGAAGAACGGCAAGGTTGGCAGCGCTTCGGACGCGGAATCGATGGGCATGAGCGTGCGCGTCCTGGCCGACGGGGCGTGGGGCTTCGCGGCGTCTGAGGATTTATCGCGCTCTGGAGTGGAAGCCGTCGCTGCTCGCGCCGTGGAAATTGCCCGCGCCTCGGCGCAAGTGAAACAGAACGATGTGCGACTGGCTCCGGAAAAGCCCGTTACTGCTGAATGGACGACTCCGCACACAATCGATCCGTTCGTGATTTCGGTGGAACAGAATATTGAGCTGTTGCTGAAGATCGATTCCGAACTGCGCGCTGTTGCTGGCGTCACGCTCGCGGAGACCAATCTCAACTTCAATCGTGAGGAGCAATGGTTTCTGTCATCCGAGGGAGCGGATATTCATCAAACCAAATATTCTGCGGGCGCCGGTTACACCGCATATGCGTTTGCAGGGAACGAAATTCAGAAGCGCTCCTATCCGAATTCTTACGGCGGGCAGTGGCAGAACAAAGGATACGAACTCATCGACGAGCTGAAGCTGGTGGAGAATGCGCGGCGCATTGCAGAAGAAGCCGTTGCCCTGCATCACGCGGATCAGTGCCCGGAAGGCAAGTTTGACATCATTCTGGATAGCTCGCAGCTGGGGTTGCAGATTCACGAATCGGTTGGGCATCCCATCGAGTTGGATCGTGTTCTGGGGATGGAAGCGAATTTCGCAGGCACGTCGTTCCTGACGCTCGACAAGTTGCGAACGCTGCGCTATGGCAGCGAGTTGGTAAATGTCGTGGCTGACGCACGTCAAGAGCACGGTCCGGGGCTCGGTACCTTTGGTTTCGACGATGAGGGCGTTCCGGCGCAATGTACGCCGATCATCACGAACGGATTATTCACTGGCTATCTTAGTTCCCGCGAAACCGCGCACACGATTGGTGAGACCCGATCCGGCGGTACGCTGCGCGCCGAGGGCTGGAACCGTTTGCCGATGATTCGCATGACGAACATCAGCTTGCAGCCGGGAGATAAGCCGCTGACTCTGGAACAGCTGATCGCAGCGACCGATGATGGAATTCTGATGCAGACCAATCGCTCTTGGTCGATCGACGACAAACGTTTCAATTTTCAATTTGGCTGCGAAATCGGCTGGGAAATTAAGCACGGCAGGCGCGTGCGTATGGTGAAGAATCCATCGTATTCGGGGATCACGACTGAATTCTGGAATTCTCTGGATGCAATTTGCTCGCGTGATGAGTGGACGCTCTGGGGAACTCCGAACTGCGGCAAGGGGCAGCCGCAACAAGTCATGGGAACTGGCCACGGGGCGGCGCCGTCGCGGTTTCGGGGAGTTAGAGTGGGAAGCGCTTATCGCAGCATGTGACGGCTGTCACAAGAGCAATTAGCAGTTGGCGATTAGCATTAGGGCTTCAATGGAGGTCCCTAGTGAAAGACTTCAGACGACTTAAGGTTTGGGAGAAAGTTCATCTCCTGACAATGGACATTTACAGGGTTACTGCAAGGTTCCCTCGGGAGGAAATGTACGGCCTTACAAGTCAAATGCGCAGGTGTAGTGCTTCGATGGGAGCAAATATCGCCGAAGGCTGTGGCAAACAGGGGAATAATGAGCTTCATCGTTTTCTCTATATACCATCGGGATCCGCCAGTGAACTCGACTATCACCTTTTGCTGGCGCGAGACCTGTGTTACTTGACGGACGAGGATTATCGGCGAATGGACCAGAACCTCCATGAAGCAAGACGAATGTTGACAGCGTTGCTTCAGAAGGTAGGCGTCGATCGCTTCGCTGCCAACTGCTAATTGCCAATTGCTGAGTGCTGAATGCTAACCAAAGACGAAGCCGCCGACATCTTCGATCGCATCAAGAAATATTCTTCGGCCGACGAGGTCGAGGTTCTTTTCTCGGGCGGCCGTTTTGCGCTGACCCGCTTCGCCAACAATACGATTCATCAAAATGTGGAGGATGAAAGTCATACGATTTCCGTCCGTACGGTTCTTGGCGGGCGGACGGCTCGCGCCACTACCAATAGATTTGATGAGGACGCGCTGCGGCGGGTCGTGCAATCGTCCGAAAGCCTGGCCAAGGTTCAGCATCCCGATCCCGACCTGTTACCGATGCCGGATTCTCGAGAGGCTTCGGGCAATGCCGAACAGAGTGCCCACGCAGCACAACCCCTTTCACGTTATTTTCCGGAGACTGCAGGAATCACTCCTCAAATCCGGGCAGACGGGGTGAGAACGATTGTCGAGGTAGCCAAAAAACACAAGCTAACGACCGCCGGGATCTTTTCCAGTTCCGAATCCGTCGAGGGTATTTTCAATTCGCGCGGCTTGAGCAACTGGCACACTCAGACTCTGGCGGAAGTATCCATCACTATGATCGGAGCGGATTCTTCGGGATGGCAGAAGGCCAACTCACCCGATGCGGCGAATCTCGATCCGCTGCGCATGGCGGAGATTGCGGCGAAGAAGGCGATCGATTCCGCACATCCAGAGGAAATTCCAGCAGGGAAGTATACGGTGATTCTCGAGCCTTCGGCGGCGCTCGATATTGTGGGCTTCATGTTCTGGGATTACTCAGGTATGGCGATTCTCGACCAGCGATCTTTTCTGACCGGGCGCATCGGCAGCAAACTGTTCGGCGACAACATTACAATCTGGGACGACGTGACGCATCCTCTTCAGAGTGGATCGCCGTTCGATGGCGAAGGCATGCGGCGTCAGCGCTTGCCAATAGTAGAGAACGGCGTGGTGAGAGGCGTCGTCTACGCGCGTGGTACGGCGGCGCGCATGAAAAATTCAGAATTCAAAGATAAGGTTGGCCCGATTGCCGCCACTGGCCACGGATTTGCGTTGCCCAACGAAATGGGCGAGATGCCGCTCAATATTGTCTTCGCGGCACCAGAGAATCCGCAAACGCTTGCCGAGATGATTGCTTCCACCGAGCGCGGCGTGTTGGTCACGCGGCTGTGGTATATCCGCGAAGTCGAACCCTACGAGAAAATTGTGACTGGTATGACTCGCGACGGCACGTTCCTGGTGAAAGACGGAGAAGTGCGGCAGGGCGTCCGCAACTTCCGTTTTAACGAAAGCTTGATTCAGATGCTTTCCAATGTCGAGGCGATGAGTGTTCCGCTACATTCATGCGGCGAAGAGTCATTCGACATGGTCGTGCCCGCGATGAAAATCCGCGATTTTAATTTCACCGAGGTCACCAAGTTTTAGTTTTGCTGGTCTCGGCGATCCAATTGCTTTCCCTGTGCTTGCTGGGCTGACCTACGGTGCATTTAGCTCATGGCTCAAGCGGACGGCCTGGGATAAGCGCGAGGCGGGGCTCATATGTCCACGTCTCCGTACGAATCGTTCGAACATGGCGCATGACCTCGGCGGCTTGTGCGGGCGCGCTTGCATAAGCTTTCGCCAGCATTTCGTTTAGCATTGGTCCGGCTGATTCCAGGTCCGCCCAATTCTTGCGCGTGAGTAGAAGTAAATAAGTCGGGAGATTGTTGCCCCGGGCCATCCGATACCAACTCAATTGGATCGCGTCACCCTTCGTGCCGACGAGCGCTTCGACGCCAGCCTCAAAAGAGGGAACCTGCTCTGGATCAACCTGCAAGAGAAAGACATCAATGGTCGTGCCAGGGCGGCGATCTTCGAGAGGCGTAGCGGTTGAAGGGCGAGCCCACAGCGTCCAAGTCTCAATGTCGACAGCGCTCACATAGGGCGCGACGTTCCGGGCAAAATCGGCGCCATCTCCGCTAAGATCAGGCCGGGCGTCGAGACCGGCGAAGGTCGTACCAAAGGTGCTGTCGACAAAGAGGCCTTTGCGGGAGCCGGAGTCGATGTTCCATGCGTACCACACAAGCTGATCGTTATGCGCGGCATGCCAGCGCAGATGACGCCGATATCCCTCTTCGAAGGCACTCTGGTTCATTATTGTGTAGAAGTAAAGCTGTGCGACCGAGCCGCGTGTCTGAGCGCTTGCCGCGGGAATTCCAGATTCTTGAGCTGGCAGGCGTGCCACGGCAACCATCAGGACACAACCGACTGCCAGTTGTTGCACGCTCTTGAGGTGTGTCATTTCGTCGTCTCCTAGTACAAGCCGGAATCGGGTCTGTATGTTCTTGAGGCGGACTGGATCGGATCGCCCGCAAGATTCCATCAGGTTCCGTAAGTAAAACATTCCAGTGCAGTGGAAGGATCAAGCGAAATAGAACGCAGCCGCTTCCAAAACGGTGATATTTTCGAGAGTGGCGCACTGTGGGAAAGCGGTCTTGATATGCCTGCGCATTATCGAATCGGCGAGTTCGCGGAGCTGAGCGGAGTTTCGGCTAAGACTCTCCGCTTCTATGACGAAGTCGGACTTTTGCGTCCCGCCAGCATAGATCCTCGCACTCGTTATCGTCACTATCTTCCGCAACAATTGGAGGAGTTGGCCTCGATTCTCGCATTGAAAGATATTGGAGTCTCGCTCGCCGAAGTTCGCCAACTGAGCAGCAAAACGCACTCCAACAAAGAACGGCAGGAAATCTTGAACGAACTCAAGAAGAGAGTGGAGTACTCAATCCAAACCGCCTCCCGATCTTTGCAGTGGATTCAGTCTGTTCTTGACGACCTTGACGGTTGCACGCGCCCGATTCCGGTAGTTGTTAAGCGGCGGCCAGCCATCCCCATTGCGTCCATACGCTCGAAGGTAGAGAGCTATGCACAGATTGCACGGTTCGAAAAAGAGCTGCTGAATGCCTTACCGCCGCACGCCGTCGGCAGCGTGCGCGGCGTTTTGTGGCATCGTTGCGCGGATTCGGGTTCGCTGGAAGGAGAGCCATTCGTTGCGTTGAAGCAGCGGGTCCCCGCGCGAAGTTTTTACGACCTAAACCATCTTCCCCCAGCCACGCTGGCCTGTTCCTATTCTGGACCGGAAGAAAATGATGAGATGGCGTATGACGCTATCCGAAGATGGATGAGTCTTAGGGGCTACCAGCTTGCGGGGCCGAAACGCGAGATCTACTTTGATAGGCTCCTGGAAATTCAATTTCCGCTGAGATCGGCATAAGACAATCCGACATAAGCCAACCGAACGTTGTGCCCGTGCGAAAATTAGTCATCCGGTTGGCGACGCTCGATCTTGCACCCCGATTCTCCCTTGTAAATCTCTTCTAATTGACTCATGCACAAGCAGTTAGCACCCTTCCGTTCCATGACTTCAGTAACTTTGCATGCCTGATTCCTGGGTGTACGCTGCCCATAAGTTCCAGCAAAGATCCAGCGGCGTGGGAGCACACTGCGAGGAGGTTGGTCAGACCGGTGGCAAGCGAAGCGACAGAGGAAAAGCCGACCAGGGACACGCAGGCCGTTGAGACTGCGATCAAGCACTACGCCGCCATGCAGAGTGCTCCGCGGTTCCCTTTACACCTGCCCGTGGAAGTGATGTCGCAAGGCGAAGCTTGTGCCGCGGAGACGCAAGACATCTCTGCCAATGGCGTACTGTTCGCGATGGACCATGATGTTCCAGTGGGTTCCACGGTGGATTTCACAATCATGCTTCCTGGAGAAGTTGTAGGTTCTCGTGGCGATGTGCAGATTGACTGCCATGGCCGCGTGGTTCGAAGTTTTGAAGACCGCGGACGGCGCGGAGTTGGCGTAGTGATCGACGAATACCATTTTGAGCGGGCATAGGTGCAACAAAACTGATGGCCGGGACTTCGGTTAGCGTTGGAGAAAATCACGGCGTTCGCGAGAGCAGCGGCACCAGCCCGCTGATTCGAGTGATCCTGGCCGACACGCAGGCGATCTTCCGCGCGGGCCTGCGCAAGATTTTCGCGCTCGAAGACGATATCCGCGTGGTTGGCCAAGCCGAGACGCTGGCTCAAACGCAATCTGCCGTGACGAAGTTCTCCGCAGACGTTCTCATCTTAGAATCGGAACTGGCGCCCAATCCGGTGGAAGCTGTAATGGAATTGCAGCGCCAGGCGCCAGACTTGAAGATCGTCGTGGTGACTCCCGCCTCGGATGAGCAACTCACGCTCGATCTGTTCCGCCGCGGAGCTCACGGTATTCTGTCGCGCGAAGTGGAGCCCGAGATCCTTGTCGATTGCCTGCGCAAGGTCGCCGCCGGAGAACCTTGGCTTGAGAATCAGGCGATCCACTGGGTGATGGAAGCGTATCGCGGCCACAGCCTGCGTCCGTCGGGAGCGCGTCCAAAAGTTCAACTCACGCCCAAAGAAACCGTAATTGTTTCCTGCGTGACGCAGGGAATGAAGAACAAAGAAATTGCGCTGCGTGTAGGAACGACCGAACAGGTGGTCAAGAACTACCTGCGGAAAGTCTATGACAAGTTAGGAGTGGCCGATCGTCTCGAGCTCGCGCTCTATTGCTTGAACCATCACGTAGTGGACGGGGTCAAGCCACCCCCGGTGCGCTTGACTCCTCCGGAGAATGGCGATGGTGTGAATGCCTCTGCTGCGGCCGCCGCGGCAGGCGCAACTGCACTAAGAACGCCGTCCGCCGATGCCCACAGTCCGGAATCTTCGAGTGTGGTCCCGCCGCCAAAAATTTCCTAGAACTTTTCCTTGCCTGGACGTTTGAATCCCGCGTCACTCGTTAGTTCGTTAAAGTCGGACAACGTCGCGAGCTATTTGCGCTGCGACGCGCATGCCCATAGAATGAATTAGCACCGAGCTGGCGAAACCGATCCGGACCGGAGCGACACGGTAGTTTTCCGGAAAGCTATCGTCCTTCCCAAGTTTTCCCGCCGGAGAGATGGCCGAGTGGCTGAAGGCGCACGCTTGGAAAGCGTGTTTACTCGAAAGGGTAACGTGGGTTCGAATCCCACTCTCTCCGCCAGTTATTTGTTTTCAATGAGTTAGGTGCCATCCATACCGTAAAACCCATTCCAGGAGCGGTATGCGATGCGATTTTGTCATCCTTTTCCCCTGACAGCGAACTCTCGTGACGGCGAGCAAGCGCTCGTCTGTCACAAGCGAGTTGACCCCAAATCCCGCGCCCAACGCGACCAAACACATTTCATCGTCTTCTCCCCGCGCACGATTTTTCCTAAACAGATCGCCAGTCCGAGCCCGTCTCCGAGGAATTTGACCGAATTTCCGTTTGCACATAATTTCTCCAAGACCGATTTGGAGGTCCAATGATGCGAACCGGCAAGTCCCATGCGGGGCGCGTCAATCTCACGAAGTACGTGAAAGTGCGGGGCGCGGCGTCCGAGACGTGGCGCTTCTGTCCCGTCGTTCACACAAGTAACGGCCGCCTTCGGCCAGACTACGTCTTGATCGATGGCCGGCCCGAACTCCACAAAGAAGGCGCTTACTACATCGAGTGGTATCGCGATGGCAGACGATATCGAGAATCGGTAGGCAAGAGTCCAAGCGAAGCGTTTGCTGCCGCAGAGCGCAAAGCTCAAATTCTCAGGAATCAGGCGCTCGGGATCGAGATCGTCGGCGAACAGAGACGAATCGGAATCACCCTGTCGGAGGCTTGCCGCGAGTTCCTCGAGGAAACCCGCCAACACCACAGGCCAAAAACGTACAGCCAGTACAAAACCGCTCTCGAATATTTCCTCCAATCGTGTCGTGAAAAACCGCTTTCTAGCGTCGAGCGAACCGACGTCATGAGCTTTATGGGCTTTTTGTCCGACCGGGGCCTTGCCCGCCGCACGATCTGGACCAAGGTGCAGGTTGTCGTCTCGATGCTGAAAGCGAACGGAGTTACGAAACTAATCCGCAAGCGCGACTGGCCGCGATATACGGAAACGGAACCCGAGGTCTACACCAGTGACGAGATCGAAGCGTTTCTTGTCCGCTGCAACTCTTGGAAGCGAGTACTTTTCGAGTTCTTCTGGATGACTGGTTTTCGCGAAGGCGAGGTCATGCATGTGGCGTGGCCCGACATCGACTTCGGCAATCATGTGGTTCGGGTGAAGGCAAAGCCAAAGCTGGGATTTATTCCCAAGGATTGGGAAGAACGCGAGGTTCCGATTCCCGATCGCCTATTGAACAGTCTCCGCCATCACAAAGCGACAGCATCCGCAAATCATGGGCTGGTTTTTGTGACCAGCAATGGCGGGATTGTTCACAATTTCCTACGGCAATGCAAAAGTGTGGCGTGGCGCGCCGGTCTGAATTGCGGCCTGTGCGATACGGGGCAAGGACATTGCGCCAAAGGCGCATATTGCCACAACTGGTTTCTGCATAAATTCCGGGCAACGTTCGCGACCATGCACCTTCGCGCTGGAGTGGATGTAACAACGGTTCAAACATGGATGGGACACAAGGACTTGGAGTCGACCATGCGCTATCTCAAACCCGCCAGGGACAAGGAAGCACTGCAGAAGGTAAATGCCACGTTCCCCCTGCCGCGGCCATCATCCGAACCGGACGATGCACATGCCTAGGCGGCCGTCTGGTTCAGCGGCATCTTCTGGCGAAGCCAATCGGCAATTGCTTGCGGGTCAAAGCGGATCAGACCGCCAACCCTGAAGTAAGGAATCGCGCCTTGTCCCACGAGGCGATAAATGGTCATCTTGCTCGTCGAAAGGACCTTTGCCAGTTCCGACGCTCGCAAGGCATGTGGCATTTTTTCAAGCTCGACTGCTAAGGAGGATCGCGTATTCATGGTGTTCTCTGGTTAGGCCAATCATGATTGGGAGGAACCCGCCACCAGCAAGGGAGTCGCTTCCGACCGCGCGGCCCTGTCATTGGAGTTGTAGTAGAGGTCCATGATTCAGTCAATGCACTCCGAATCGTTCGGGATTTGACCGAAATCTCGTTCCGGTCTAGGTTTCAGACGCTCGCGGCTGCGAAATCCGGCCTCGGGCAAGGAACCAACCGTGTTTTCATCTCTTGAAGAAGTTGGTCAACGGCTGAGGGCCACGGGCTACATCGCCGATTCGATCGCCGCTACAACCGTGTATTTGGCCGCGAGACTGCAGAAACCACTGCTGCTCGAAGGCCCCGCCGGCAGCGGAAAGACTCAGTTGGCGTACGCAGTCGCGGATGCAGCGGGCACAGCAGTCGAACGCTTGCAGTGCTACGAGGGCATCAACGAAGAAAAGGCCATTGGGAAATTCGACGAGCCACTGCAGAGGCTTTGCGTCGAGTTGAAGGCGAGATCCAGCAACATCGACTGGGAGTCTCTGCAGACTGAATTGCATGGCCAAAAGTTCTTCAGCGCCGGTCCTCTGTTGCGTGCCTTGCAGTGCGGGAAACCTTGCGTCCTGCTCGTCGACGAACTGGATAAAGTGGGCCACGCATTTGAGGCCTTGTTGCTCGAATTGCTTAGCGTGTGGCAGTTGAGCATCCCGAAGCTCGGCACCGTCAAAGCCAAGAGCATTCCGTTCGTTGTGCTCACCTCCAACGAAGAGCGCCGCATCGGAGATCCTCTGCGTCGGCGCAGCTTTTATCTTCGTGTTGAACACCCCACTGCGGAGCGAGAAGCAGAGATTGTGGCGCTGAGGACGCCGGATTCAAGCCACGAATTCCATGCCCGTATGGCGGGACTCGCCAAGGCTTTGCGTGGCTGGAGTCTGGAAAAACCGCCATCAGTCTCGGAAATTCTGGATCTGGCGCAGGCGCTCAAGGTTCTCGGGTCGGAACAAATTACGGCAGAGATGAGGGATATACTCCTGCCTCTGCTGGCCAAGACCGAAGCTGACCGGCGAAAGCTGCTTCTGCGCGATGGGTTTGCCAGTCTCATTTACGACGCGCAGCAGTACAGTGCAGAAGCTCTGCGAGGGAGTGCGGCATGAAGTCGGCACTCATCTTGGCGCAAATGCTTTGCGTCATCTCGATTTGCTGGGCGCAATCGAGCAGGGCACCAGGACGAATTGAAGCCGAGTATTACGTCGCCGCGTATGCGCAACACTATCGAGTGCCGGTTGCACTGGTGCGCGCCATTGTCGTGCGCGAATCGAACTGGCAGCCCTGTGTGATCTCTCCCAAAGGCGCTATGGGGGTAATGCAGTTGATGCCTGCCACCGCAAAGCGGCTTGCCGTGACCGACCGCTGCAGTCTCGATCACAACATCTCAGGTGGCGTGCGCTATCTCGCTTGGCTGATGCGACGGTTTCATAACGATCTCAGGCTCGTGGCTGCCGCTTATTATGCCGGTGAAGACACGATCGGCAGGCGAGGCCTTGCTTACCGAAATTTAGATGTTGTTACATACGTCCGAGCAATTAGAACAACTTACCTTCGCGAAGCGGGGGCTGAGTCAGAAAGCAAAAATACCACTGCGAAAAGAGATGTGAGATGAACAAATGTTTGAGTTTGGTGCATCTGATAACGATCTGTTTCCTGCCCTTCCACATGGCCTCTGCGCAAACCGAGTTGCCGCAAGCGCGAATCGTGAGCTTGAATGTTGACCCCGAACAAGTTGTGATCTTGCACTTGCGGCCAGGATACGTCAGTTCGGTTCGGGTGCTCGAAGAGGTCAGTTCGGTCGTACTGGGCGACCCGGGGGCATTTAAGGCCGACCACTCCGAAGCTGAACCGCAGTTGGTGTTTTTCAAGGCAACCAGCGCAAAACCTGCGCAAACCAATGCCCTGATTACCACCAGAGGGAGCCATGAGATCTCGCTCAGCCTGGTTAGCCAAGGTAAGTCAGACCGTAGTGAGCCCGTGGACTATGTCCTCAACTGTGAGCGCCCGCGCAGCTTTCTGATTGCGTCGACTCATCCCATGTTTGTGGTCGGCGAAACAAGAAACGTTCCAGAAAACCAGCCGACCAGCACTGCCCCAGAGAAGCCTGGCAGACAGGAGCAAGATTTGCTCAGGGCAGAACGGATTGAGAATCCACATTGGGAAGGCAAGCAACTGCAGGTTGCGGTAGGACAGGCGATAGAGAAAGAGCAACAGATGGCCGTGCCGTTCGCCGTTCTGAACTCTTCTCCACGGACCATTGAAGTACTGCCGCCGCAAGTACAGCTTGCGGGCACATCGAAAGACAAGCATCGAAAAGCGATTAAGGCCGAACCGGTCGCGATCAAGGACTACTGGATTACCTCCCGTAGACTCGCGCCTGGCGCTAGGGCCGATGGCATCGTTGTGTTCGACCGGCCTACTTTCAAGGAATCCAGGGAAAGGCTGTTGCTCGCGGTTGCCCAAGCGGAAGAGGTCGACCGTCCTGTCCTGGCACCGATTGCGTTTGTGGCTCCGGCCTCGGGAGGTGCAAAGTGATCCATCCAAACGGACACAACGACAACGGCAACGCTGCAGTCATTCAGGAGCCAGCGGAAAATGAAGCTCGCAATAGCGATCACCCGCTCCCTCCAGACGCAACCGTCCCATTGCCTGGGCTCGCAACTAGAGCAAAACAGAGAGGCAGGCGGCAGATCCAACAGAACCGCTTTGTAATCATCGGAGCGGGAGCGATCGTCATCGCGCTGCTGATCTTCGTTGCGACGTCCATGCCCCATCGGGGCGCGCCACAGAAAGTGAAGAGTCGTGGCGCCACTGCTTCTGAAGACTTGACCTTGGAGAGCGGCACCGCGAGCAACGATAAGAGTCTGTTTCCGATCACTGACTCTGGTCGGCCCGTCACAAAAGAATCGCACGAAGGCTTCTTAAACGAACGAGATCTACAACGAACCGCAACCAAGCCGGCGGCGGGAAGGACGGTGGCGACCGGAGCGGGAACTTTGGGATCGATACCGCCTTTCGGAGACCAGCAGCCCTGGCAAGCGCCGCCGTATCAGCCAGGCTCGGGTGCCGGCACAGAGACTCCAGACTTGGGCAAAGCAGAGCGCGAGGCCATGGAGAAGTCTTCGCTAATCTACGTGCGAAACGTGTCTGCAAGTTCGGGCAGTGCTCAGGCCCGCGAAGGCAATGATCCAGCACCAGAACTGGGACTGGGCCTGGCCACTGGGACGCGGTTGCGTGCCCGCCTGGAATCAGCTGCCAGCACCGCAGTGCGAACGCCGGTCCTGGCGGTGATCGAGTACAACTACGAGCGGGATGGAGAAATTATCGTCCCTGCGGGCGCAAAAGCGGTTGGGCACATCCGGAATGGAGATCGTTCAGGTTACGTTGACATCCAGTTCGATTCTCTGCTGATGCCGGATGGTGCGGTCGTTCCCATCGAGGCCGCCGCCACGGGTCTGGACTTGCGACCGCTGAAAGGAAAAGTTGAGGGCAAGAACACGGGAAAGAACGTCCTGGTCAGATCGCTGTCAGGAATCGGCCAAGCTGGCTCGATGTTGGTGGGGCAAGGCAGTCTCAACCAGCCGCTGAGCGAGTCGGACCTAATGCGGGAGCGCGTCAGCAACAATGTCGGCGAGGCTGGGGATGAGGAGGTTTCCCGATTAGCGATCACCCAGCACATTGTGGTGACTATTTCGGCGGATACTCCGATATACGTGGTGCTCGAGCAGACACCCAAGACCAATCAGGTTTCTCAGCAACCCAGTGCGAGAAGCGTTCCAACATCGAACTCCGCCAATGTTGTTGCGCCAGCTGTTGCAGTTGCAGCAAGAGCTGAACCAACCGTCCACGAGCAACCAGCCAGAGCAGTTCCAGAAAACAACAAGCTGGCATCGCGGGTGCTCTACTGGCGTGGATTTGCGTTGTGGCGCAGAGCCATTAATGGCTTCAACGACTCCCCGACTCCAACTGACATGGAAGCAGACCTCACGCAGGCGGTCACAGATTTCAAAGATGCTATAGCGCGGGATCCTGCATTCGTGGAACCGAAGATCGGCGCGGGCTCAAATCTGGGCTACTTGATGTTCTTGCACAGGAAAGACCCAACCATCATGCAGGAACTACTCCAACAGTCGAGTCCGCATTTGAAGGAAGCCCTGGCCACAGCCCCAGACAATCCTCGACTCCTTTGGGTGCTCGGCCCCATTCGTTGGTCGTCGCCTCCAGAACGGGGAGAGGGTCAGGACAAGGCGTTTGAAATTTACAATAAAGGATTGGAAGTAGTCCGTAACCAGAAGCGCGGCGTGGTTGATCCACGGGAGCCCGAATGGGGAGAACCCGAGCTGCTGATGAGTCTCGCCTGGTCGAATCTGAATCGAACGACGCCGGATTTGAAGGCCGCCGAGCAGGACGCACAGGCTGCCCTCAAGATCGTCCCTTACTGGCACTGCGTCCGCGACATCTTGATGCCCCAGATTCGAGCGGCCCAAGCTAAGGCGATATTGCGTCAAAAATCGGAATAACGTCACGGTTAGCCGACAATTCTCTTTGCGGTGGGTGTAAGTTAGTTTTTCGAAAACTGGAAGCAGCTCCTCCTTTCTTTATCAACTTTCAAATTAAGTGGGCACTTCGACGGCTCTGGGCGTCCACACCGTTGCTATCGCTCGAGTAAGGATAAAGAAAAACTTGCGCGTAAATTGGGAGCGCATGACTACATTGATAGCACCGCCCAAGATCCGGCTGGAGCTCTGCAAAAGCTGGGCGGTGCAAATGCAATTCTCGCGACTGCATCGAGCGGAAAGTCGATGAAGCCACTCGTCGGAGGCTTGGCACGGCGTGGCAAGTTGCTCGTCGTCGGAGTATCGGGCGAGCCCATCGAGGTGAACCTGATTCAACGACTCCTTGGCACAAAGTCCATCATCACCGAAGTCGCCGGCACTCCTATCGACAAAGAAGACACTCTCCGCTTCAGCGCGTTGCAAGATGTTCGTCCGATGCTCAAACAGATGCCACTTGAAAAAGCTCCAGCAGCCTACGCTCGAATGATGCGAAACGAAGCGAGATTCCGCATGGTACTAACCATGGAATCGCATCGAGAATTGTGATGAGGGTGAAAACGTATCACTTTGTCGCTGTTATTGGCGGAGCGCATCGCAGGCTCGTTCGCCGCAGAAATATTAGCCGACAATGGAATTCACGTAGTTGTCATTGAACAGAACAAAAGGCCTTATGGCAAGATTGAGGACGGCCTTCCCCGCTGGCACGTGGAGCAACGCCAACACGAGTAGTTTTATTTTGCCCTTCTTGATGTAAAAGATTGTATCGCAGGCATAGCCTTGCGCGTATACCTTGCTTTTCTTTTCGAACGCGCACAATTTTCCTACCCTGACCGATGGCGGCAAGGAATGCCTCTAGGTCGAAATTGTTCTTTGTGCGCGGCATCAATGTTTTACGTCTTTCCGCTATCGGGCTAGGCGCCCTCCTGTCAAGAAGCGCGTTGAGCGCCCGCTCCGTCCAGGCCAAGAAGTGCTTTCGCGCGAGCGAGCAATTGTTTCAGGCCGTCAGTATCAGACTTAGAAATGACCGCAGAGGAAGCCTCTTTCTCCACAATCCCTCCAGCGTTGTTCGTGAACATAAACGGGGGAACGTGTTGCATCAGCACATTCAATTCTCGTGCTGCCTCCAGTCCATTTATTACCGGCGTGGACACATCGAGAACCATGAGACCGGGTTTACCTGTTGGGCCTTTTGGACGCCATCAGCACCATTCACCGCGTCCAAGACGTCCAAGTCTTCAGCTTCGAACACTTCGCGCAACATGCGTCTTGACCGCGTGATCATCGACAATCATAACGAGATTGCCACCCTACACACGCCCCCCCACAATCTCCCCTTTTGTGAGAGCGGGGAATACGGTCGAGGCTGTACGAGTGAAAAGCCGACCGGGATCGAGATTGGACAGCCTACGTTGCGTCGTTATCATATGTCGAGAACGTACACCTCGAAATCGTCCCTCGGGGTGCACGGCCCCGGTCGCGCCCTACAGCACATGGCCTCGGTTAGTACAGCGCGAGAGGGATGGGACGAACGCGTTCTTCCCGATATCGTCAAAACAGCTTCCTTATCATTCCTGTCTTCCTGCAGGAATCGACACTGACGCCGGTTGGCGACCAGCAACTCTCCAATCAAATACAAGTGACCGGGAGTGAATGTTTCGGTGACTTAAGAACCGCGCGAACTAGCGCTAGAGGTGTTTTTCGATGAGATTCAAATTAGGGATATTTACCGTGCTATCGGCCACTTTCTTGGCACCCACGATGGCGACAGCGGCGGAAGAACCGTCGGAGCAAGTCAAACGCAATAGAAGCGAAGCTCAAAGCGAGCCGGGCCTGGAGAGCAAGGACATCCAAGTGACTCTAACGGCCGACGCGGTGCAACTGTCCGGATCGGTAGTCAGCGCTGAGGACCGTGACAAGGGAGTTCGAATCGCCAGATCGTATGCCGGTGATCGGGAAGTCCAAGACCATTTGACCATTCAGACTCCCTAAACAATTTAACGATCCGGAGCCTTCGGTAACACTCGACCGCCCGGATCTCTTTTCAGGAGGAAATGACAATGAAAGCGATCTATCGAAATGTCGTTCGCACTTTCTTGTGCAGCGGTTTGCTACTTGGTGCTGGAGTACTAGCATCTGCGCAGGAGCCAACTAGCCAGCAGGCCTCTCCGGCGGCTGACAACACCAAAGTCAACGAACGGGATCGAAGCCAGAATGAGCCGACCGCAGATCAGCAAAAGGAGAACCGTTCTGACCGCGACATCACCCAGCAGATTCGACAGTCCATCATGAAAGACAAATCGCTTTCCACATACGCGCACAACGTCAAGGTCGTTACACAGGACGGTCAGGTAACGCTCAAAGGGCCGGTGCGATCAGAGGACGAGAAAAAAGCGATTGAAGCCAAGGCTGCCGAAGTCGCCGGCGACGGTAAGGTCACCAGCGATCTGAACATCAAACCGCAACATTGAGATTTAGAAAACTAAGGAGAATCAACATGGCGGGTAAGAACACAGCGGTATTTGGCATTTATCCGAATCGAACGAGCGCAGAGAACGCGGTGGACGCATTGAAGGCCGCCAATTTTCGGAACTCAGATATTTCAGTACTTCTTCCCGAGGGCGCTGGCACAAAGGATTTTGCTCACGAGAAAAGCACTAAAGCGCCTGAAGGTGCCACAACAGGTGCCGGGACGGGCGCGCTGCTAGGCGGGGGTTTGGGATGGTTACTCGGTATCGGTGCCCTCGCGATTCCAGGACTGGGGCCATTCATAGCCGCCGGGCCAATCATGGCGGCCCTTGCTGGTGCCGGAGTCGGTGGAGCGGTAGGCGGGCTTACAGGCGCTCTGATTGGAATGGGAATCCCAGAGTACGAAGCTAAGCGCTACGAAGGCCGTGTTAAAGATGGCGGCATACTGCTCTCAGTGCACTCAGACGATTCTCAGTGGACAAAGAAAGCGAAGGAAATTCTGGAGCGTACTGGTGCTCAAGATGTTTCCTCAACGGGCGAGGCCACTTCCGAAAAGAGCGATACCACCCGTATCGGCGAAGTGGCTTGACCCAACCCTGTGGCCCTTGTCCGCACCCAAGGGTCTGTACCTCTCATTCAACCATAACTGCGCGCAAGCGCGGAATTACAAGGAGAACTACAAAATGACAGATAACGCAGAAAAGAATCAGGGCCAAAATCCGGGGCAATCCGGACAACAGCAACAGAAAAATCCACAAGACCCTTCAAAAAAGAGCCCTTCTCAGGACAGCGATAAGGAACAAGGTAACAAACAGGGGCAACAGGATCAGGGCGGCCAGCGCCGCGCTTCTTAAAATCTGAAGGTCTGATTCGGGTCCCGGCCGAGACTGGCCGGGACCTCTATTCATGTCATGCGGGACTCAGCGGAACTTTAGGGTTTCTGGAGGAAACATGCGAAATGAAAGCTTGAAGCAACTTTATATAGACGAACTGAAAGACCTATTCAGTGCGGAGAACCAGTTGGTGAAAGCGCTTCCAAAGATGGCCAAAGCCGCGACCTCAGTAGAACTTCGGACCGGCTTCGAGAAGCACTTGGAACAAACGAAGGGCCACGTTCAACGTCTTGAGGAGATCTTCGAATCGCTAGACGAGAGCCCAAAGGGGAAGAAGTGCGTTGGCATGGAGGGTCTGGTCAAAGAAGGTTCCGAGGTGATGGAAGAAGACTTTGAAGACGTCGTTTTAGACGCGGGATTGATCGGCGCGGCCAGACGCGTGGAGCATTATGAGATGGCCGCGTACGGGACGGTCTACGAATTAGCCAAGGTACTGGGCCATACGAAACACGCTTCACTGCTTGAAAAGACACTGGGCGAAGAGACCAAAACCGACGAAAACCTGGCAGAGCTCGCTAAAGAAATCAACACCCAAGCCAACGAAGGTTCTGAAGAAGGGCAGAGCACATCCAAGCCGGGACGGAAAACACCTAAGCGCGCCGCCTAGTCAATGCGGCCCCGGGGAGATCCATTCTCGAAGGACGAAGATCAGCTAAACACGAGGAGAAAATACGGATGTACCACCACACAAAGAAACTGATGTACACGGTGAACGTTGGAACTTCCTACCCTCGCTTTGGCAATATGTTAGCGGAGCAATTTGGCGGCGCTAACGGCGAACTTGCCGCTGCGATGCAGTACTCAATTCAAAGGCCTTAATCGTGACGATCCAGATCGCAAAGACATGCTGATGGACATCGGAACTGAAAATGGGAGGCGGGCGGGAGTCGAACTATTCAGGGTATTGATAACACGTAACTTATTGATTCTCGGACCTGCTAGAACGGCTAAAAAGGCCCCATTGCCCGATCCATTGTACGTTTATTGTACGAAAATCCTTTTTCGCTTTGGGTTCCAACAGACATCACATAGCGCCCACCATATCGCATAGGTTTTCAGCGATGGATCAAAAAAGGAATTAGCTTCCCGCGATACCGTAAGTCAAGCCCTTTCCATTTCTTCGGTACGCCGGGCTGCCGTATCGATTACCTCCGGGTTCCAGTGGCTCATTTTGTTGCTCCTTTGTCGCGAATTGAATTGGTGGCTCGACTTGCTGTCACCGCAGGGACGATCCGATAGTCCGCGCGATAAACCAAATTGTGCAGATCGCTGGACGCGATGGCCCGGAGTACGGATAGCTGGGCCGTGGCATCCTCTTCGCTAAACACGCTCAGCGGCCAATCGCGAACGGTCGTACCTCGAAGATGAGGGTGGTGGAAGGCGCCTCCGAAATAGGCTTGGAGCACGATTGGCTCGATCCCGGCTGCCCGCTGTTTAGGCCAGCTCAAAGTCCAGGATGCGTTCAGCCCTCCATCGGGGGTGCGGCGTAGTCCCGTCTCGGTGAGTTGCCCGGTGTCGAGCAGCAAGCTTGTGTTCATTTCGGTAAGAACCTGGCGGGCGACGGGAGCCAGCAGCTGCACTGCCTTCTCGAAATGAGCCTCCTTGTCCTTTCGACTCGCGGAGCCGCCGTGTGTTCCGTCACGAAGATCTTCAGAATGGCGGATTAGGCCTGTGGTATATGCGGGCATCGCGCTTTTTGGCATTTGCCTACCTCCCCGCTGTCCCACGAGAGAGCCAGAGTTTCATTCTGCAGCGTTCACAGCCCGACATAGCCGCCGCCTGCGATAGCAACGTCAGTCTTGATTGCCCCATAAAGCGCAGGTGATCGGGAGCAACGCCGGCGATCTCTTGCAACCAGAAAGAGCGGTACGTAACTTGCGGTGCGGGGCGTATTCGAGCGGGGAAAAAGCATCTTCCTTTCGTACAGATTTCTTAGCCGGACTGATCAGTCCACCTTGGATGTGTGGTACATCCGCTTAACGAGGACTTTGATCCTTGTAAAAAGTGTCCGGTGACCGGGCGTCGCTTTCCGGAAAACGATGCCTCCAGGGACGACAAGCTTAATTTCGGTCCCTGAGTTTGAAGAACTCCCGAGCGATAGATGTCCTCCGATGCGAGCGGCTCGCTCCCGCATGCCCTGCAGTCCGAAGTGTCCGTCCTTCCCCCTGTCCGTGATAGCTGGGTCGATCCCGGTGCCATTGTCACTCACACGCAGGGCAAGATCATGCGCATATCTGAGCTCTACTTCCAATTGACTTGCCCCCGAATGCATACATGCGTTGCGAATGGCTTCGTAGCCGATGCGGTAAATTTCATCGCGGACAATGGGATGAATCTCTCTGGCATCGCCAACCACAGCAAATGTGACCGCCATGGAATTTGGGATGAGATCGTCCTTGGTCGCGCGCTGGAGAGCCTCAGCGAGGTCGTTTGTCTGCGACGTTGCGGTGCGCAGTGAGTTCAGAACTGCCCGTTCTTCTTGCGTGGCTCGTTCAAGCCAGACCGACAGCTGTTCCAGGGCTCCGCGCATTCGGACAGGATCGGTGGATGTCTTTAGAGCATGATCCGCAACCATTTTGCTGCCTTGAACGGTTTGGAGGAAGGTGTCATGGAGATCGCGTGCCATGCGGGTGCGTTCAGCCAATCGCTCATCGAAGCGGGCGCCGATGGCCCTCGAAATCTGGAGCACACGCAATCGGTAGATAACCCATAAGATGAATACGCCGGACACAACGCAGAGAATTCGGAACCAGTACGTCTGATACCATGCAGGCGCAATGTTGACGCCTAACGTTTGCACCCACGTCATTCCAGACGCCATCGTTATTGCATGCGATCACGCGAAAGCGGTACCTCCCTGGACGAAGGTCGCTGTAGAAAGCCTTTCGCCGTGTCCCGGGCTCCTGCCAACCTGAATCGTGACCTTTGAGTTTGTAACGGAAGCGCACCCTCTGCGGTACGACGAAGCTCAGGGCCGTATAGTCGATTTCCAGATCGCGGGTAAGTGGAGGACGCTGAAGATTTTCCCGAGGCAAGTAGCTCCTTCGGTCAGCAGCGACTTGCTCAATATGTACCTGCGGCGGGATAGGCTTTGCGATCGCCCAGTCGCTTGCCATCGAGGGTGCGCACGTCTACATGAACGGACGCACGCAAGAGCGCGTGGATGCGGCGATAGCGGCAATCCGATCGCATGTTGCAATGGCTAAAGTTGATGGTATTGTGGCGGACTTTTCGGGTTCTGCGGGCGCTGAGGCGGTGATTGCGGAACTTCCCGCGGTGGATGTGCTGGTGAACAATGTGGGCATCTTCGAGCCGAAGCCGTTTGCGGAGATTCCCTATGCGGACTGGTACCGCCTTTT
>Ga0210406_10001718_pt1 | contig 26123 bp, 24 predicted proteins | sample IncBWC30MmetaG_FD_155454 | JGI IMG/M metagenome (GOLD analysis project Ga0210406, IMG submission 155454) | Forest soil microbial communities from Barre Woods Harvard Forest LTER site, Petersham, Massachusetts, United States - Inc-BW-C-30-M | ecosystem: Environmental > Terrestrial > Soil >... | reverse complement strand
GCCGGGGTTCTGGGAAAGATGGGACCATAACGCCCCTGTTCGACCTTATCCTGGAAATACCCTCCCTTGGGGATCGCCATTGCGGCTGGCTTCGACCAGTCCTGCGTCTTGGATTCGCTCGACATTGAGTTGGCCCTTCCTTGGTGTGTTTCCTCAGCGAATGAATTTGTTGTTGTGGGTTGGTTCGACCGGGGGCGGCGCCCGGGCAGCCGGCAAGAAAAGGCGCGCGAGGCGATTGAACGGTCCTCGCAACAAGGCATACGGAACGAGCGCCAGCAAGGTCGCGGTAAACAGCAGCTCCAGCGGGTAGACAAACCGGACTGTCATGAGCTGATAGATGCAATCGAGAGCTATCGCTAGCAGGAATGGAGTCATCGCTCCCCGCCAGCCCTCGTGGAGCAACTGCAGACGCCTCTCTGGGCGCGTTAGGATCGCCCACAGATAGCCCTGCCGGCCCTGCCTCGCATCCTGAATGCCGGCGCGCAGGGCTAACAAGCTCGCCATCGTCGGCTGGACGTAGAACCGCAAACTCAGGGAGCCATTTGGCCGCGCCAGAAAATTATCCCAACCACGGCCAATCATCTCTAAAAGAATAATCATAAAACACCGCCAATAGCGGCATAAAAACTAATGCTGTGCCCGATCGAATGATGAGTCAATCGCAAGGTGTAGCCAAACGAACGGACGTCCTTCGTCAAGCAGCCGCCAACGAAACCACCGATCGCTGCGAGTTTGCGGGTCTCGCTCATCCCTCTGGCACCCCGGCCTTGCGCATGTCTTCAATGATCCGCTCGCGTCCCTTCAGGAAAACTGGATTGTCGCTTTGGGCGCCGTCTCGATAGCGCCGGAGGGTGAACTCAGGATTGAGCGCGAGCGCGGCTTTGAGTTCGGCCTTCGCTTCATCGAGCCGGCCAAGCTCCACCAGAGTAGCGGCATAGTTGAAACGCGCCGTGGCGTAATTTCGGTTTAGCTCGATCGAGCGGCGATACAAATTGAGCGCGTCCTCGTAAGCGCCGAGATACAGCTTGGCGAGGGCCATAATGCCCACCCAAACATTGGCATCCGAGTCGCGCGGACTGGCGCGAAGCGCTTCGAGTTCGTGGCTCTCGGTTTCCTCGGGGTGACCCGCGTAAAGCTTGGCGACACCAATGATCGCATGGGCGGCGGCCAAGTTCGGGTTCAACGTCAGCGCTCTATTCAGCTCTTCAATGGCTTGGGCCTGACGGTTGGTTTGGCCTAGGACCCTGCCCATCAGATAGTGCGCCCGGGCGTTGTTCGGCGACTGTGACAGCACGCGATTCAGATTCGCCTCAACTGACGCGAGGCGTTCGGCTCTGTCGTCCAGGAAATAGCCTATAGCGACCTCATAATCCGCCGCCGCCTTGCCGAGCGCCGCGTCGAGATTTCCAGGATCGAGCGCCAAAGCCCGCTCGAAGAAGCCGCGCGCGCGGGCGAGATCGTCGGGATTTCTTCCCTTGTTAAGCCACGCCATTCCCTGGAAATAGAGGTCCATCGAATCGGGAGCGGGCGCCCGTTCCGCGCGGCGAGCCTCGTTGGTGATCAACTCGGCGCCCAATTGACTGGCGAGGCTGGCGACGATCTCGTCTTGCATACCGAAAAGGTCGGCGAGAGGTTTGTCGAAACGCTCCGCCCAGAGATGACCGCCAGTCTCGGCGTCGATGAGCTGGGCGTTGACCCGAACGCGGTTCTGATCGCGCTGCACTGAACCTTCCAGCACGTAACGGACGCCCAGCTCCTTGCCGATCTCCCTGGCGTCGGCATTCTTGCCCTTGAAGGCAAAGGCCGTGTTGCGCGCGATGACGAAGGAGCCGCTGAGGCGAGAAAGGTCAGTGGTGAGATTCTCGGTAATACCGTCGGCGAAATAGTCTTGGGTTGGGTCGCCGGAAAGATTGGTGAAAGGCAGCACGACGATGGAGAGGTGCGCGGCTTCGGCCGACGGCGTCGATGCGATGGGCGCCGATCGGTTGGCGCCAACGAAATGCCAGGCGGCGGCGCCAGCGGCGAGCAAGAGGGCGATTGCGAGAGCCGACAGCGCCAGCACTGAGCGCTTCCTCGGCGCGCTCGCGGCCGAGGGTTGCGCCGGCCTGCTGGGCGTCGCAACCTGCACATGGGCCTGCACGCCGACCTCCAACGCATAGACCCTCACGGGCTCGGCGATGTTCTTGAGCTGGGTCAAGCCAAGGTCGCTCGCCTTCAGATCGAGCCGGCCTTTGACTTGGCGGTAGGCGTCCTCGGACAGACAGATCGCGCCGGGCTTGGCGATCCCCTCGAGCCGCGCAGCGATGTTGACGCCGTCGCCCATGAGGTCGCCGTCGCTCTCCTCGACGACATCGCCGAGATGAACGCCAACCCGGAACTCGATGCGCTTCTCGGGCGGCACGCCGGCGTTGCGCTCGATCATGGCGGTCTGGACTTCGACAGCGCAGCGCACGGCGTCGACCACGCTGCGGAACTCGATGATGATCCCGTCGCCGGTGCGCTTGACGATGCGGCCGTGATGCACGGAGATGATCGGGTCGATCAGGTCGCTGCGCAGCGTCCGGAGCCGCGCCAGCGTGCGGTCCTCGTCGGCGCCGGCGAGCCGGCTGTAGCCGGCGACGTCGGACACCAGAATCGCCGCGAGCTTCCGGGTCTCGCTCATTAAGCCGCGCTCCAGCCTTCAGGCTAGCACGAAGGAGGCGTTAAATCATCGAGTTGGGCGCGCTTTTCGAGTGGCGGCAGGCGATTCGACAGCTGATGCGTCGCGCGGCCCCCCTGAGCCAAAACCATCGGCCCTTTCGACCTTTGCAGACATTCATCAGTCGACGTCAACCCGACATTCGAGATCGCGGTCGCGGAGGTTGCGGCAGGGTGGTTTGCGGATTTTTGGCCCAATGGAGAATCTGCTGATACCCTCTCAGGACCGACGTGCGGGGCGCGTAATCCGCTTTTCGAGCCTTTGCTATCGGTGGAGGACCATGCCTTCATCAAGTCGCGTGTCCGCGCGCAAAATGTCGAACCTATAGCCATCCAGGAGCAAGCATTGTCTCGAGGCGACGAGGACAAACGGCGGGATACGAGTTTCGACCCATCGGCGAGCGCTCATGAGTTCCGTCAGGGCCTTGCGCGCCATCAGCAGGGCCAGCTTGTCGAGGCGGAACGACATTACGATGCGGCGTTGAAGAGCCAGCCCGACAATTTCGAGGCGCTGCACATGCTGGGCGTCATCGCGCTCCAAAAGGGTCGCTTCGAACAGGGCGTCGAAATCATTAGAAAGGCGGTCGGGTTGAACGAAAATTCGGCGATTGCTTTCAACAATTTGGCCAAGGGTCTTAAAGACCTCGGTCGGTTCGACGAGGCGATAATCCATTTTGAACGCGCGCTCGCGCTCGCGCCAGACTTTGCCGACGCGCAGTTCAGTTACGGGACCGCGCTCCATTTTGTGAATCGATCTGAGGACGCGCTCGTTCATTTCGAAAAAGCGATCGCGCTCCATCCCAACTTCGTCGCAGCGCTCAACAACCGCGGGTTGGCGCTGGCGAAATTGAAGCGGTTCACAGAGGCTTTGGCCAGTTACGATAAAGCCCTGGCGATCCAGCCGAGTTTCGGCGACGGGCACAACAACCGCGGCAATGCGCTCAACGCCCTAATGCGTTTTGACGACGCGCTTACCAGTTTCGACCGAGCGATTGCCGCCCGACCGGATTCTGCCGAGGCGCACTGCAATCGCGGCAATGCACTCGTCCAATTGGAGCGATTCGACGAGGCGCTGGCCAGTTTCGACAGAGCGATTGCGGTCCGACCGCATTTTGCCGAGGCCCATCGCGGGCGCGGCGACGCACTCGCAAACCTCAATCGGTTCGGCGATGCGCTGGCAAGCTTCGACCGCGCGATCGCGGTCAAGCCGCTATACGTCGACGCATGGATTTCTCGCGCCGAGGCTCTGTTCAGCTGCAACCGCAATGACGAGGCTGTCAAAAGCGCGGAAGCGGCGATCGATATCGATCCCGAGAACGCCTTATGCCGATTTCTAAGTTGCGTTTGCGAGTTGAGAATTTTGTATGACACCGAGGACGATGTCGAGGCCCGCCGCAGGGCTTATGAAAATAAACTTCGTGCGATCTGCAGCGATTATGAGGCCGGACGCCTGAGAACAAACATGGTCGAGGCAGTCGCGCACTGCAAACCTTTTTATCTGGCCTATCAAGACCGCAATGACCGGGATTTGCAGGCCCTGTACGGGACGCTAGCCTGCCGGGCCATTGCGGCCCAGTTCCGTCAAGGCGCTCCGCCTGTGTCCCCCGAAGCCGCCGAACCGGTCCGAGTGGGCTTCGTGAGCAGCCATTTCTACTCGCACTCAAACTGGAAAATTCCGCTCAAAGGCTGGATGAGCCAGTTGGATCGCAAGCGTTTCAAAATATTCGGCTACCACGTGGGTCGACGGCGGGACCAGGAAACCGAGGTCGCGGCGAAACTCTGCTCTCGATTTGTGCACCGCTCTATGCCTCTGGAAGCCTGGCGCGATGAAATCCTCGCAGACGCCCCGCATGTCCTAATTTATCCAGGGCTTCTGATGGATGAATTGTGTTTGCAACTCGCCGCGCAAAGGCTTGCGCCAGTTCAATGCAATTCCTGGGGGCACCCGGAAACGAGCGGTCTTCCCACGCTCGATTACTTTCTGAGCAGCGATATGATGGAGCCCGCTGCCGCGGCGGAACATTATACCGAGCGCTTGGTGCGCCTACCGAACCTCTCGATCTATTATGAGCCCATCGCAATCTCGCCGGTGAGGATAACCCGGGGCGAGCTGGGTATGAGGCCCGACGCAGTTGTATTCTGGTCCGGCCAGTCGCTTTACAAGTATCTTCCGCAGTATGATTTTGTCTTCGCCAAAATTGCGAAGTTGGCGGGAAACTGCCAGTTTGTGTTTATAACACATGCTAAAGAAGCGGCGGTCGCTGATCTATTTCGCCGGCGTCTGGACTCTATATTTTCGGAATCGGGTCTGACGGCTTCAGACCATTGCCTGTTTATCGAAAGTTTGAGCGCTGATCGCTACGTCGCCGCCATCGGCAATTGCGACATCTTCCTCGACAGCGTCGGGTGGTCCGGTTGCAATTCGACTTTGGAGAGCCTTGTCCATGATCTGCCTGTTGTGACGTTGAGAGGGGCGCTTATGCGAGGTCGTCATAGCGCGGCTATCTTGAACAGGATCGGAGTTGAGGAAACGGTCGCGGACTCGATCGACGAATACGTTTCGATAGCAACTAAATTGGCAACAAATTCAGGGGAACGCAGGCGAATTAGCCTTGAGATCAATCGGAATAAGCATCGAGTATACCGAGATCGTGACTGCATTGCGCGACTCGAGGATTTTATTGAGAACGCGGCGCGGGGGCGCATGGTGGAAAAGAGACTGGAATAGGATTCAGCTCGAAACCGGCAACTGAGGCTTCAATGAGAAGCTCACCTTTTCTCCGACTTCTACATTGCGGTCGACATTCGAAAAAAATCTTGCCGGCAGTAGCCCCGCGAGTGTCCGCTTTGGCGGGCCGTCACACAGGGTCGAATTGACCTGTTCGGCAAATCGTCGGCGAATGACCGCTGTTTGCGCAAATGGCGCCGTTCTGGTCGGTTTAGAGAATGTCCGGAACCCCTCCAAACTTGGCCGCCATCTGAAGGGGCGATTGGGTTTTCACTCTAAAGCCCGGCGATCAGTTTCCTCAACAGCGCGTCGAGCGTTTCCTGCTCGGCCTCGGTCAGCGACAACAAGAGCCGCTCCTCGTTCGCGACATGGCGGCCGATCGCCTCGTCGATCAGGCGCTTGCCAGGGTCAGTGAGCACAATCAGTTTGCCGCGACGGTCCTTGGGGTCGGGGCGCCGCACTACGAGCCCAGCGCGCTCGAGCCGATCGAGCCGGTCGGTCATGCCGCCCGAGGAAATCATCGCGGTTTCATAGAGCTGGGTTGGCGAAAGCATGTAGGGCGCGCCCGAGCGGCGCAGGGTCGCCAGCACGTCGAACTCACCGGCTTGCAGCCCGGCCTTGGCGAAGAGCGGATTCATATGCTCGCGCATGACGCGCTCGGCGGCTTCGCTCAGGCGGCCGAAGATCGTCATTGGCAGCGTGCGCAAATCGGGTCGCTCGCGGGCCCATTGTTCAACGGCGACGTCGGCGCGATCCATGGCATTTTGTCTCGATGCAATGTCTCTTGACATCAAGAGACATTGCGCATACTAACTTACCAGCGGATGATATCACATCCGCGCTGATGGAGGAATCCCCCATGACCAGAATGATTTTCGTCAACCTGCCGGTGCGGGACCTGAAGGCGTCCACCGCGTTCTATATAGCGCTCGGCGGCAAGCTGAATCCGCAATTCTCAGGCGACAAGTCCTCATGCATGATGTTTTCGGACGCGATCAGCGTCATGCTGTTGACCCACGAGCATTATAGCCAGTTCACGCAGCGGCCGATCGGCGACGCGCGCCGCGAAAGCCAGGCGCTCCTGGCCCTCAGCGCCGACAACCGCGACGCGGTCAACGAGACGCTGGCGCGGGCCTCCGCCGCGGGCGGGCGGGCCGATCCCAATCCGTCGCAGGATCATGGGTTCATGTTCGGCCGCAGCGTCGAAGACCCGGACGGGAACGTCTGGGAAATCATGTGGATGGACCCGGCGGCGCTCGCCCAAAAGTCAGAGGGGGCGTAGTCGGGCGCCCATTTGTGGGGGTGGGGCGCCCCGTTGGCTCGCTCGGCCCCGAGCGGAAGGAAATGGCGCCGCAAGCTCTTGGAATCGCACCAAACGCGGAAGGAAATGGCGCCCTCGGAAGCCCTGGGGGCGCCAGGAGAATCCGTTGCGTCAGCTCTCCGACGTGGTCAAGGCCAAGGCGTGCAGTTCCCCGCCCATGCGGCCCTTCAGCGCCTCGTAGACCATCTGATGCTGACGGACGCGGGTCTTGCCCTTGAAGGCGGGGGTCACGACGGTCGCGGCGTAGTGGTTTCCGTCGCCGGCCAGATCCTTCACCTCGACCCGGGCGTCCGGAAACGCGTCGCGGATCATCGTCTCAATCTCGGTTTGTGACATGGCCATGGGCGTTGCGCTCCTTGATAGCTTCGACCGAGTGCTCCTCCTCCTCGGCCTCCGTTTCGAGCCGCGCCACGATGTCCTCGGCGGGCTCTGAGGCAGCGATCGTGACGCCATCGGTCATGAGGATCAGGCAGTCGTCCGCGTCCGACGCATTGATCGCGACCACGCGCTCCGGCCGAATGTAAGCGAAGCCCTTGACGGTTTTTACGATGATGAACGGGATCATAGGTTTGCCCCTTGAGGACGGCTCATATAGACCGGCAGCCAACTTTCATAGGCTTTGCTCAGCGCCGCAAGGGCGAGCGGAGCCGCGCCGCCGAGCCGCAACGTCTGGCCTCCCGTGGCGCCGATGCGCGAAAGCGGAACATTGAGGCGCTTCGCCTCCTCGGCCAGGGCCGCGCTTTCGCCCGGCGCCGCGGTCAAAACATAGCGGCCCTGATCCTCGCCGAAGAAGAACGTGAGCTCTGCGCCTTCCGCCTCGACGTTTCCGCCGATTCCCCCCGCCATCGCCATCTCAGCCAGCGCGATGGCGAGGCCGCCGTCGGACAGATCGTGGACCGCGCTGACCGTCCTGGCCCGGATGAGCGAGGCGACGAACTCGCCGTTGCGACGTTCGGCCGCAAGATCGACAGGTGGCGGCGCGCCCTCTTCGCGGCCTACGACCGTCGCGAGCCAAGCGGAGCGGCCGAGCCAGTTCGGCGCCCCGCCGACGAGCCAAATATCCTCGCCCGCCGCCTTGAAAGCGAGGCTCGCCGTTTTCGCCACGTCCTCGACGAGACCGACGCCTCCGATCGCGGGCGTCGGCGGAATGCCTGAGCCCATCGTCTCGTTGTAGAGCGAGACGTTGCCGGAGACGACCGGGAAGTCGAGCGCCCGGGCCGCCTCGCCGATGCCCTCGATGCAGCCGACCAGTTCGCCCATGGCTTCGGACCGCTCCGGATTGCCGAAATTGAGATTGTCGGTGAGCGCAAGCGGGCGCGCGCCGACGGCGATGAGATTGCGCCATGCTTCGGCGACCGCCTGTTTTCCCCCTTCGCGCGGGTCAGCGGCGCAATAGCGCTCGGTGCAGTCGGTCGTGAGCGCCAGGCCCTTGGGCCCATCGCCGAGCCGGACCACCGCCGCGTCGCCGCCTGGCCCCTGGACCGTATTGCCGAGGATCAGCGTGTCATATTGCTCGTAAACCCATCGCTTCGAGCAAAGATCGGGCGAGGACAGGAGTTTTATCAACGCCGCGTCCGTCGGCATCGGGGCCTGGATCGACGCCGCGTCGAGAATCGGGGGTCGCGGCGTGCGCGTCCACGGCCGGTCGTAGAGCGGCGCCTGGTCGCCGAGCTCCTTGATCGGCAGGTCGGCCTTGACCTCGCCACCCCGCCTGATGACGAAGCGCCGCGTATCCGTGGTCTTGCCGATGATTGCGAAATCGAGCCCCCATTTGCGGAAGATGGCCTCGGCCTCAGGCTCCTTTTCGGGCCTAAGCACCATGAGCATGCGCTCCTGGCTCTCGGAGAGCATCATTTCATAGGCGCTCATGCCGGTTTCACGGCACGGCACGTGGTCGAGATCGAGGTCGATTCCAAGATCCCCCTTGGCGCCCATCTCGGCCGCCGAGGAGGTCAGGCCCGCCGCGCCCATATCCTGAATGGCGATCACCGCGCCCGAGGCCATGAGGTCGAGGCAGGCTTCGAGCAGCAATTTCTCCGCGAATGGATCGCCGACCTGCACAGTCGGCCGCTTCTCTTCCGCGTCCGCCTCGAAGGTCGCCGAGGCCATGCTTGCCCCATGGATGCCGTCGCGTCCGGTCTTCGATCCGAGATACACGATCGGATTGCCGATTCCGGTCGCCGCCGAGGTGAAGATCGCGTCCCGTTTGGCGACGCCGACCGCCATGGCGTTGACGAGGATGTTGCCGTCATAGCGCCGGTGAAAGCCAGTCGAGCCGCCGACGGTCGGCACCCCGAACGAATTGCCGTAGCCGCCGATCCCGGCCACGACGCCAGCCACCAAGCGCCGCGTTTTCGGATGTTCGGGCGCGCCGAAGCGCAGGAGGTTAAGCGCGGCGACGGGCCTCGCGCCCATGGTAAAAACGTCGCGCAAAATGCCGCCGACGCCGGTTGCCGCGCCCTGATAGGGCTCGATGAAGGAGGGATGGTTGTGGCTCTCCATCTTGAAGACGCAAACATCGCCGTCGCCGATGTCGATCACGCCAGCGTTCTCGCCCGGCCCGTAGACGACATGCGGGCCCTTGGTCGGCAGCTTGCGCAAATGAAGGCGCGAAGACTTATACGAGCAATGCTCGTTCCACATTGCCGAGACGATGCCGAGCTCGGTGAAGGTCGGCGTCCGGCCGATCAGCTTGACGAGCCGCGCATATTCGTCGGGCTTAAGCCCATGCGCGACAGCGAGCTCCTCGTCGACCTTGGGTTCGGTTTCGGTCAAAGGCCTGCGGTCTTTCAGTCTGGGGGAGACGCTTGGCCCTTTAGCCTTGAGCCGCGACGACCTCAAGTCGCCCGGCACAATCAGCGACGTTGCCGACGCGCCTTTGCGTTAGGGTGACGCCGTCCCTCTTTTTAATCGCGAACGCCGATCATGACCAAAACCGCTCTCGCCGACCTCTACCGGGGCTATATCGCCTGCCTCAACCGGCAGGACTGGCCGAATCTGCATCGATTCGTCGCCGACGACGCGCGTCACAATGGCCGGCCATTCGGCCTCGCCGGCTATCGCGCGATGCTCGAGCGCGATTTCGAGGAGATTCCGGACCTTAAGTTCAACATCGAACGCCTAGTCTGCGAACCGCCCCATGTCGCGAGCCGACTCCGATTCGACTGCCGGCCCAAGGGTCTCTTCCTCGATCTTCCGGTGAACGGCAGGCGGGTCGTCTTTACCGAGAATGTCTTCTATCGGTTTCGCGACGAAAGAATTGCGGAGGTCTTGTCGGTGATCGACAAGGCGGCGATCGAAGCGCAGCTTTGAATCCAAAGCGACCCACTCGTTAACACCCGGCCGAATCGCCGCTCGGTGTCGTTGAGTTGAGTTCGACATCGGCTGGCCGTGATTAAATTGGTAGGGGCCGGGCATCGACTCCATCACGCGCAGAAACGCGTTTATCTCCTCGGCTCCTTCACCGCGCCATTGACGACCGCACGCTGGAGTAAGCCGCGAGACGGGCAGAACGCGGGTAGCAGTGGGTTAGTCTGAAATTTGGTTCACGGGTGCTGGCGTTTGATCGACCCAGCGAGCGCAGCGATTATTTCTGCGCACTCAGCGGCCGTTAGTTCATCGTGCTGCGCCGCAAAGGTCAACATCGGCACCAGCGACTCTATTGGTACTTCGCGTGAACTGCGCGGACTGAAACCACCCGTGGTAGTAGGCCACCTGTCTCGGATCGAGCGCGCATTTTGCGGGTCCCACGTGGCTTGGCCAATCTCAATAAGGTGACTGCCGCCCAGGTTCTGCGTGTGTTGTACATTCATGCGTCGCTTCCTCTTAGACACTCGATTGTTGCGCCACGGCCGGAGCGACTGCAACTATCGCGATCCGCTGCGCCGACCTGTCAAGGGCATCGAATTTCAGACTCAGCTAGTTTCGGATATTCCCATAATCAGAAAACTATGCTATCGTGCTACACTAGAGGATAGGTTTGGCAGAAATATCACCTCGAACGTGTTGGTTCGTCAGCTACATAAGGATGGTGCACGCTTCGCGCTCCGCCGACCCTCGGCGCGAAGGGCATGTGAAAAAAGTTTTAGCGAAGTTCTCGCGTAACCCATTGAAAAGGCTCAATTCTGACGAGAGAATCCAAGGAAATCCAAGCTTTTCCAACCCCGCCTGAGACGGTCAAATCCCCTCGGATGCGGCCTCCGCAAGAAAAGCCAAATCGGCGCCTACCGCCGCCCGAACAGCCGCTCGATGTCGGTGAGCTTGAGTTCTACATAAGTCGGGCGGCCGTGGTTGCATTGGCCGGCGCCCGGTGTCGCCTCCATCTCGCGCAGGAGCGCGTTCATCTCCTCGGGCTTGAGCGGCCGGCCCGAGCGCACCGAGTGATGGCAGGCGAAGGTGGCGAGCCGCTGGTCGAGCCGGCGCGCCAGCGTCTGGGCGCCGTCTTCGGCCGCGAGGTCTGCGGCAAGATCGCGGACCAGCGCGCTCAGATCGCCCTGCGCGATCGCGGCCGGCGCTTCGCGCACCATCATTGCGCCGGGGCCGAAGCCTTCGACGATGAGGCCGAGCCCAGCCAGTTCCTCCGCATGCGCGTCGATCAACGCCGCGGCGTCGAGGTCGAGATCGACGATCAGCGGCGTCAACAGCATCTGCCGCTCGATCGCGCCCTTCTCGCGTTCAAGCTTGAGCCGCTCATAGACGATGCGCTCATGCGCCGCGTGCTGGTCGACGATGACAACGCCGTCTCTCGTCTGGGCGATGATGTAGTTCTCGTGCAGCTGCGCCCGCGCAGCGCCAAGCGGAGCGGCGAGGTCGTGCTCGCTCGGCGGGGCCGCCGGCGCCGGCGCGGAAGGCGCAACTTCGGCGAAGCTGCCCTGTGCGGGCTCGGCCAGCCGCGGCGCCGCGGGCGAGCCGCGCCAATCCCAGCGGGGAGAATAGGACGTGCTGCGGTATTGTTGCGGGGGGCGCATGGCGAGGATCGTCGCCGTCCCGCCGGTGGTCGAGGCGCGATGCAGGGCCTCGTTCAGGCGCTGCTTGATCGCGCCGACGATCAGGCCGCGGACGGCCGCCGCGTCGCGAAAGCGCACTTCGGCTTTCGCAGGGTGGACGTTGACGTCGACCTCGCTCGGCTCGCATTCGACGAACAAAGCCGCGACCGCATGCCGGTCGGGGGGCAGGAAATCGAGATAGGCGCCCCGCAGCGCGCCGGCGAGCGTCTTGTCGCGCACGGCGCGACCGTTGACGAACAGGAACTGTTGCGAGGCGTTCGGCCGGCTATAGGTCGGCAAGCCCACCCGGCCGAAAAGACGCGCGCCGTCGCGCCGCGCGTCGAGCGCAACCGAATTGGCGCTGAAGTCGTCGCTGAGCGCCTGGCGAAGCCGCTCAGTGAAACCCGCGTCGCCCGCGCCTGCGGCCGGCCAGTCGAAGCTTGAGCCCAAGTCGGTCGTGAACGAAAAGCGCGCTTCCGGGGCGGCCATCGCGAGCCGCTTGACCGCGTCCCCCGCGGCCAGCGCTTCGGCCCGGTCGGATTTGAGGAACTTGAGCCTTGCGGGCGTGGCGGCGAACAAATCGCGCGCCTCGACCCGCGCGCCAAACGGCGACCCGCAAGGTTCGATCGCGCTCTTGAGCCCGTCCTCGACCAGAAGCTTCAGACCCATCGGCGCGCCCGCGCTGCGGGTGCGGATTTCGAGCCGCGACACCGAGGCGATCGAGGGCAGCGCCTCGCCGCGAAAGCCGAAAGTGGCGATTTGCATGAGATCGCCGTCGGGCAGTTTCGATGTCGCGTGCCGTTCGACCGCAAGCGCGAGATCGGCTTCGTCCAGCCCATGCCCGTCGTCGACGACCCGGATCAGCCGCCGCCCGCCGGCTTCGATCGCGACCTCAATCGATTTCGCCCCGGCGTCGAGCGCGTTCTCGACCAGTTCCTTGATCGCCGCCGCTGGCCGCTCGATCACCTCGCCCGCGGCGATGCGGTCGATGGTCAAAGGATCGAGACGGCGAATCGGCATGGGCTTATGGACCTCGCCGCAGATTATCGCATTCGCGGGCGCGCTGCGAAAGCGGTAGCCTCGGACGCAATGAGTCCGCAGTTAAGGGGACGAACGATGACATTCGAGGGCGGCTGCTATTGTCGGCAGGTGCGCTATCTGGCCGAGGGCAAGCCGCCGCTCAAGGCGCAATGCCATTGTCGCGAATGCCAGTACATCAGCGGCGGCGCGCCGAACATGTCTATGCTGATGGTGCCCGAGAGGTTCCGTTACGTGACCGGGACGCCCAAGATGTTCACCCGCAGCGATCTCGACCGGCCGGTCACGCGCGAATTCTGCGAGAATTGCGGCACGCACCTGACCACCCGGCGGCCGGACCTGCCTCTGGTGATCCTGAAGGTCGGAGCCCTCGACGACCCGAGCCTCTTCGGCGCGCTGCAGATGGCGATCTACACGCTCGACATGCAGCCCTTCCATATTGAGGGCCTGCCGGCGTTCGAACTGGAGCCGCCGCGCTAATTTGGGCGGGCGCTCCGGCTCAGAACCCCTCCGGCCGTCCGACCACGGTCGTGTGCAGCGAGCCGTCGCCGAACGCGCGATGCGCCGCGCGCCGCACGCTCTTCATCGTCACCGCGGCGATCTCGCGGTTGCGCTCGACCAGCCACTCGGGCGCGCGGCGCTCGAGCTGAATATGGACGAGCTGCGAGGCGATCTTGGCCGAGGTGTCGAAGCGCAGCGGGTAGGAGCCGATGAGATAGGTCTTGCCTTTCTCGAGTTCCTCTTCATTGAGCCCGTTCTGCGCGACGTCCCGGATTTCGGCCGAGGCGACATCGAAGGATTCGCGCGCCCGCTCGTTCTTGGTCGTTGTGCCGCCGTAGAAATAGGCGCCTTGCTCGAGCGAATAGAAGGTCCCGAACACGGTATAGGCGAGACCGCGCTTCTCGCGCACCTCGCGAAACAGGCGCGACGTCATCGAGCCTGAGCCGCCCAGAACATGTGCGGCGACGACGCTGGGGATGAAGTCCGGGTCGTCGCGCTTGAGCGCCGGTCGGCCGAAGCGGATCGTCGATTGCGGCACATCGAGATCGATCCGGTCGATCGCGCCGAGGCCGGCGAAAGCAGCGCCAGGAATGGGCTTGAGATCGCCCTTCGCCGGCAGATCGGCGAACGCCTTATCGACGAGCGCGGCGGCGTCCTTTTCTTCGATCGCGCCGACCACCGCGATCAACAGTTGATCGCGCGCAACCCCGCGCTTCGCGGCATTGATGAGATCAGCCCGCTCGATGCGGGTGAGCGTTTCCAGTGTCCCCTCGGCCGGCTGGCCGTAGGGGTGATCGGGGAACGACCTTGCCTTCCAGTTGCGGCTGGCGAGCGACGCCGGATCGTTGGCGTCGTGGCGCAGGCGCGCGTTCATGTGCTCCCGCACGCGTTCGAACGGCTCCTCGTCGAACCGGGGTGCATTGACCGCAAGGCGCAGCAACTCGGCGGCGCGATCGAGGTTCTTGGTGAGCGTGCGCATGCGCCCGCTCCAATGATCACGGTCGCAATGGAACGACATCTCGACCGCGATCTCGTCCAGGGCGCGGTGAAACGCTTGTGAATCGAGATCACCGGCCCCCTCGTCGAGAAGCGCCGACATCAGCGCGCCCAGGCCCGCCTTTTCCGCCGGGTCCTGCGCCGACCCGCCGCGCATGGCGAATTCGAGCGAAACGAGGGGCACCGCGTGGGAGGGGACGAGCCAAAACTTCAACCCGCGCGGGCTCATGACGACGTCGACATTGACGGCGGAATGAGAGGTTGAAGCGGCGAGGTGCTTTTGCATGAGCGTTTCCGTAGGTTTGTTTCTTGGCTCCGAACCCGGAGCAGAGAGGTCGCAACTCCTAAGCCGCCTCCTCGACCAGAGGCAAGAGATATCCAGTCACCGCGGGCTTATGGTCAAGCCAGCGACGCGCCGCTCCAATCACATCCTCGGCGGTCACGCGTTCGATCCTCGCCGGCCATTCCTCAACATCGCGCAAGGTTTGCCCGATCGCGAGCGAAGACCCGTACCAGCGCGCCAGATCCGATTGGCTGTCGCGGGCGTAAATGGCGTCGGCGACCATGCGGGTCTTCGCGCGCTCAAGGTCGCCAGCCTCGACCCCCTCTTGCACGAACCTCGCCAGCGCCCGGTCAAACGCCTTATCGAGCATTTCCAGCGACACGCCCGGCGCCGGCGTCATGTTGACGATGAACCGGCTCTGGTCAACGGCCGCGCCATGATAATAGGCCCAGGCGGAGACAGCGATCCGCTCCTCCATAACCAACGTTCGATAGAGAAAGCTCGTTTGCCCGCCCCCGAACAGATGGGCGAGCAATTCGAGCGCTTCCGCTTCACCCTCGGGCGCGGTGCGGGCCGACGGCGCGAGATAATGCCGCTGCCACCCCGGCTGCTCGACCTTGTCGTCGGCGACCTTCACCAGCCGGTTGGCGACCGTCGGCGGCTCCATGGGACGTACGCGCTCGGGTTTCGCCCCCCGCGGCTTGATTTTTCCATAAGTCTCCTCAACCAGCGCGCGCGCTTCGTCCGGTGCGACGTCGCCCGCAACCACTAGAATGGCGTTCTCGGGCGTATAGAAGCGCTTGTAATACGCAAGCGCGTCCTCGCGCTTCAGGCACTCGATCTCGTGCCCCCAACCGATAACGGGGATCCCATAAGGGTGATGGGTGAAGAGGGCCGCTTGCACCGCCTCGCCGAGTTGCGCGCCAGGGTCGGTGTCGCAATGCATGCGCCGCTCCTCGAGCACCACGTCTCGCTCCGGCGCGACGATGTCGTCGGTCAGGGTCAAGCCGGTCATGCGGTCGGCTTCGAACGCCATGCAGGCCTTGAGGTGCTGCTTGGCGATTTGCTGAAAATAGGCGGTGAAATCGTTGCCGGTGAAGGCGTTCTCCGTGCCCCCGACCTCGGAAATGAATTCCGAGAACTCGCCCTTGGGGTGGCGCTTGGTGCCCTTGAACATCAGGTGTTCGAGGAAGTGGGCGATGCCGGATTTGCCTGGCGGGTCGTCGGCGGCGCCGTTGCGGTACCACACCATGTGAGTGACGACGGGAGCGCGATGATCGGGAATGACCACGACGTCGAGGCCGTTGGCCAAGGTGAAATTTACCACGTGTGGCGCGGAAGAAGTGGAAGACGTCATCGCGGTCCAATCGAAACAGACGAGGTTCCGCCCGACCGGCCGCCAAGCGGCGCGATCGTGACGATCTCGCGACATATAAACCGCCTGATGGCTTCTCGCTAGGCGGGGGGTTTGCGGGCGGGGAGGCCAACCCGCGCCTCCATCAACGCGCCCGCGCCTCCAGCGCCTCTTTGATCTCGTCCAGCGCCTTCGGGTCCTCGATCGTCGCCGGGGTCGACCAGGGATCGTGATCGGCGATCTTCTTTATCGTGCCACGCAAGATCTTGCCGGAGCGAGTTTTCGGCAGACGGGGCACGACGAAGGCCATCTTGAAGGCGGCGACCGGGCCGATCTTGTCGCGCACCAACTGAACAACCTCCTTCTCGATCTCTGAGGTCGGGCGATTGACGCCCGCTTTCAAGACCACGAACCCGCACGGAGCCTCGCCTTTGACCTCGTCCTTGACGCCAAGCACTGCGCATTCGGCAACGTCCGGGTGCGAGGCGACCACTTCCTCCATCCCGCCGGTCGACAAACGATGGCCGGCGACGTTGATGATGTCGTCGGTCCGGCCGAGGATTGTGAGATACCCGTCTTCATCGATGAGACCCGCGTCGGCGGTCTTGTAATAGCCGGGAAACTCCTTGAGGTAGCTCTCGCGCATGCGCTCGTCTTGCTTGTAGAGCGTCGGCAGGCAGCCGGGCGGCAGCGGCAGCTTGATGACGATCGAACCCATCGTTCCGGCGGCCACGGGCTTCGCCGCCTCGTCGACGACGCGCACGTCGTAGCCCGGCATCGGCACGCTCGGCGAGCCGAGCTTGATCGGCAGAATCCCCAACCCGACCGGGTTGGCCGCGATCGGCCAGCCGGTCTCGGTCTGCCACCAGTGGTCGACCACCGGAACGCCCAAAACCTTCTGAGCCCAGGCAACCGTGTTCGGGTCGGCGCGCTCGCCGGCGAGAAAGAGAGTGCGCACCGACGAGATATCGTAGTTCTTGATAAGTCTCGCCTCCGGGTCCTCCTTGCGCACGGCGCGCAAGCCGGTCGGCGCGGTGAAGAAGGCTGCGACCTTGTAATCCTGGATCACCCGCCAATAGGCGCCGGCGTCCGGCGTGCCGACCGGCTTGCCCTCGTAAAGGACGCTGGCGCAGCCGTGCAACAGAGGGCCGTAAACGGTGTAGGAATGGCCCACCGCCCAGCCGATGTCCGACGCCGCCCAGTATGTCTCCCCCGGCTTGACGCCGTAGATCGCCGACATCGACCATTTGAGCGCGACGAGATATCCGCCGATGTCGTGCACCACGCCCTTCGGCGCGCCGGTGGTGCCGGAGGTATAGAGAATGTAGAGCGGATCGGTGGCGGCGAGGTCGGCGCACGGCGCCCGCCGGGCCGCCTTTCGGGCGGCGTCGATAAGCGCGGTCCAGTCGCGGTCTCGAGCCTCGTTCATGTCCGCTTTGATCTGCGGACGCTGGTAGACGACGCAGGTCGACGGCTTGTGCCGGGCGAGAGAGATCGCGAGATCCAGCAGCGGCTTGTACTCGACGATCCGACCCGGCTCGACGCCGCAGCTCGCGGTGAGGATGACCTTCGGCTCAGCGTCGTCGATGCGGGTCGCGAGCTCCTTGGCGGCAAAGCCGCCAAACACCACCGAATGCACGGCGCCGATGCGCGCTGAGGCGAGCATGGCCACGATCGCCTCGGGAATCATCGGCATGTAGATCAGCACCCGGTCGCCCGCCACGACCCCGAGACCGTTGAACGCGGCGCCGAGCGCCGCCGTCTCATCAAGCAATTCGCGGTAGGTGAGGGCGCGTTTGGCCCCGGTGACCGGGCTGTCGTAATAGAGTACGACTTGCTCGCCGCGACCTGCCTCGACGTGCCGATCAAGTGCATTGAAGCAGGCGTTGCAGCGCGCGTCGGGAAACCAGTGGCCGTAGACGCCCGCGTCGGGATCGAAAATGCGCTCCGGCGGCTTTATCCATGCGATCTCGCGCGCCGCCTCCGCCCAGAAGCCTTGCGGATCGGCGCGCCAGCGATCATAGATCTGCCGATAGCCGCTGGTCATCGTTTCGCTCCCTTCGCGGCCGACACCCGGCGCGTCGTTCTCGCGCGGGGATAGTCGCGCCTGGCGCGTCCGAACGCAACGTCAGCCGTTCGGCCGGGCTAACAACCCGATCGGTTGGCGCTTGCAGGAAAAGACTGAATGTCGGGCGAAACGCAGTTTTACCTTGTCGCGATCCCGGCGGTGATCCTTCTCGGCCTGTCAAAAGGCGGGTTTTCGGGCTTAAGTTCGCTGGCGATGCCAATGATGTCGCTGGTCGCCTCGCCAGCCAGGGCGGCGGCCATCGTTCTGCCCATTCTCATCGTACAGGACTGGGTCAGCGAGGACGCGGTGCGTCTTGCGATCGGCGTGATCTCAATCGCTTTCGTCGCCTACATGCTGATCCGGGACCGGCTGGGGCGCGCTCCGGTCGAGAAGCCGGGCGTCCCAAGCGGAGTTCCGTGGGGTTCACTGTCAGGCTTCACGAGCTTTGTCAGCCATGCCGGGGCGCCGCCGTTCCAGGTCTGTGTCATGCCACAATATCTCGAGCCGCGAATATTCGCCGGCACCGCGACCATATTCTTTGCCGCTGTCAACATATTAAAGCTTCCGGGCTATTTTCTCCTCGGTCAGCTGAGCTTTCCGACAACCTCAGTGTGTCGGCCGGGCTGCTACCGGTGGCGGTTCTATCGACCTTTGCCGGCGTCGGGTTGGTCCGGCGGGCGTCCGCCGACCGGTTCTATACGGCTATTCTCGCACTTACCCTCCTTATCGGAGTGAAGTTGACCTATGACGCCGTTCGGGTGCTTGCTTGAGGAAGAGGGTTATGGGCCAAGGTGCCTATCCGCGCCCAAATCCGATTCGAACGAAGCGCCAATGAGCGCGGTCAAGCCGGTTGTCCCGTCCCAAGGGCGCATCGCCGAGCAAATTCCCGCTTTTGCGGCGATCGGCGTCATCGGCTATTTCGTCGACGCCGGGATCACCTTCCTCGGCGCCAAATATCTCGGCCTCTCGCCCGAACTCGCGAGGCCGCCGGGCTTCATTGTCGCCACGATCGTCAATTTCGTCCTCAATCGGTCGATCACGTTCCGCCACTCGCGGGCGCTGCTCTTCCGTGCCCTCCTTCGCTATTGCGGCGTCGCCTCCGTTGGGCTTGCGGTCAATTATTCCGTCTATTCGGCCTGCGTTTTGCTCGCGCCCCGCGCCGGCGTCGCCGTCGCGCCGGCGATCCTGCCGCTGTTCGTCGCCGCCGGGAGCGGAGCGGCGATGGTTCTGACCTTCCTGGGCTTTCGGTTCTTCGCCTTTCGGCCGTAGGGGTTGCCGATTGTCTGGCCCAAAGCTTGCGGAACCGCGCTATGATCGCCGCGAAGCGCCGTGGGAGCTCCGCTCGATGTCTCTTTCGCCTTATGACCGCGACCTCGATCGCAATCCGGCCAATTTTCAGCCGCTGACGCCGCTGACTTTCCTTGAGCGCTCGGCCGCGGTGTTTCCGGATCGGCTGGCCATCGCTCACGGGCCCCTTCGCCGCAACTACCGCGAGTTCCACGCACGAACGAAGAAGCTCGCCTCGGCGCTCGCCAAGCGAGGCTTCGCGCGCGGCGACACGGTCGCGGTCATGCTCGCCAACACGCCCGCGATGCTCGAATGTCACTATGGCGTCCCGATGTGCGGCGCGGTGCTCAACGCGCTCAACACTCGTCTCGATGCGGCTTCGATCGCCTTCATGCTCGATCACGGCGAGGCCAAGGCGCTCATCGTCGACCGTGAATTCTCGGCAGTCATCGGCGCGGCGCTCAAGCGGGCGAAGGCTCGGCCGCTGGTCATCGACTACGACGATCCCGAATACGACGGCCCCGGCGAACCGATGGGAGACCTCGACTACGAGGCGTTGATCGCCGAGGGAGACGAGGCTTACGAGCGAACGGCGCCAGGCGACGAATGGGACGCGATTGCGCTCAACTACACGTCGGGCACGACCGGCGATCCCAAGGGCGTCGTCTACCACCATCGCGGCGCGAACCTGCTTGCCGCAGGCAACATCCTCACCGGCGACGTCGGCCGCCACCCGGTCTATCTCTGGACGCTGCCGATGTTCCATTGCAACGGCTGGTGCTTCCCTTGGTCGATCAGCGTGAAAGCCGGCTTGCATGTGTGCTTGCGGCAGGTGCGCGCCAAGCCGATCTTCGACCTCATCGCCGAGCACATGGTCACCCACATGTGCGGCGCGCCGATCGTGATGTCGATCCTGCTCAACGCAACCGACGACGAGAAGCGGCCACTGCCTCACATCGTGCGCTTCTTCACGGCCGCCGCACCGCCGCCCGCCGCCGTGCTCCAGGCGATGGGCGAAGCCGGTTTCGAGGTGACCCATCTCTACGGCCTTACGGAGGTTTACGGGCCGGCAGTGGTCAACGACTGGAAGGAGGAGTGGAACGCGCTCGGCGCCGAGGCTCAGGCGCATCTTAAGGCGCGACAGGGCGTTCGTTATCACGCGCTCGAGGCGCTCGACGTGATGGACCCCGAGATGATGCAGCCTGTGCCCGCCGACGGAGAAACGATGGGCGAAGTGATGTTCCGCGGCAATGTGGTGATGAAGGGCTACCTCAAGAACAAAGCCGGGACCGAGAAGGCGCTGGCTGGCGGCTGGTTCCATTCCGGCGACCTTGGCGTCAAGCACAAGGACGGCTATGTGCAGCTCAAGGACCGGTCGAAGGATATCATTATTTCTGGCGGCGAGAACATTTCATCGATCGAGGTCGAGGATGTGCTATTCGATCATCCAGGCGTCCAGCTCGCGGCCGTGGTGGCGCGACCCGACGACAAATGGGGTGAGACGCCCTGCGCCTTCGTCGAGATGAAGCCAGGTCATAGCGCCACGCCTGAAGAGCTCATCGAATGGTGCCGCGCGCGCTTGGCGCGCTATAAATGCCCGCGTGACATCGTCTTCGCCGAGATCCCCAAGACGTCGACTGGCAAGGTGCAGAAGTTCGCGTTGCGCGAGCGCGCCAAGGCTCTCGGCGTGAGGCCTGCGTAACGTGACGCGTTCCGACGCCTGGCCGCAACATTGCCGCGCGGCGCTCGTTCGAGCCGTAAGTGTCGCAGCGGCGCAGTTTCCCGGCCCCGGCGAGGAGGCGCCGAAGCGGGTCCATGACGTGCGCAAGACGTTGAAAGAGGCGCGCGCGATTGCGCGGCTCTTTCTTGACTGCGTGGGCGAGCCGGCTCGGGTGACGATCTCGGCGCTGGCCGCAACGCGCCGCCAGATCGGCCGGACGCGCGACCTCGACGTCATGGCGATTCGCGTCCAGCGTCTCGAACCCCCGCCCGAGGTCTCCGAACCGCTCATGGCCGCAATTGCGCGTGAGCGAGAGGCGGCTCAGCGCGCTCGCCGCGGCCTTTCCGCCACCGCGCCACGGCCGAGGCTCAACGCGATCGTCCGGCGCGTCGAGGGATGGGACTTGAGCACTGTCGGGACGGAGGACATCGTCGCCGCGGTCGCGCGCACCTACCGCCAGGCGCGCAAGCGCGGTCGCCTCGCCTTCGACGGCGGCGACCCGGTCGCGCTGCACGCCTTTCGCGCCCGCGTGGTCGATCTGCGCTACCAGCTCTCGCTACTGTCCCGCGCGTGGCCGGAGGCCTTGAACGCTCAGGCTGAAGCGCTGAACGATCTTCGCGAGGCCCTCGGCGACTTCAACGATCTCCATGTGCTTGGAACGTTCGCGGCGGAATACGGCGAGTTGCAGCCGCAGGCGCTGGAAGACCTCGGCTCGCGCATGGCGGCGAAGCAGAATAAGCTCAGGCGGCGCGCCAATGTGGAGTTCGAGCGGCTGTTCGCCGAAACGCCGAGCGCGTTCGCGACCCGCATCGCGGCCTATCTCAGTCACCCCGTGAAAGAGCCGGAGGCCGCGGAGAATGAGCCTGCCGCAGCCAAGGCGGTTTCGGCAGCCTAACGAATCCGGCTCAGGATTCCGCTTCGGCATGACGCAAGTGGCGACCAAATAAACTTAAGTTGACAGGGGAAGTTTCGACCACGGTCCGCCGCGCGCTTCGGGGCGTTCGGGGTTACTGGCTCCAAGACGACAATGCGGGAGGACGCTGGGGGGATTCTCCTCAGGCGCCGCTTCTATCGTGCGCTAGAATGGGGAACTGTTGAGATGAAATAAGGAATTTGGACAGCGCTGCCTTTGATCGCGGGGCTGAGTTTCGCCGGGAGCGCCCAGGCGCTTACGTTCAATTTCTCATTTGGCGGCGACGGCAACGTCACTAGCTCCGGAACCATCACCGTGGGTCCGGACTCCCACGCAGACACCAGCGGCATTTTCGGGACTCCGGCCAATCAGAACAGCCTCGGGGGACCGCCGCCGAACTTTCAGGGCATAGTCGATCCATCCAACGCGCTGGCGGTTACTGGAATCAGTGGGATATTCTCGGATGCGGCGCTTGGGATTGCCGACGCAACGATCACGGGGCTGGTCATGACGAACCCCCAGCCCCATTACGACAACGACTATACGATTCCGTTTAGCTTCGGCTGGTATCCGGGCATACCCGCTACTGTCGTCTCCTACGACAATCTGTTCTATGCGGGAGGGGCGGCGCCGATCACCTGTCTTGGTGTTCCCCCGGCGGTTTCTTCGATGATTACGGCGTCATGTTCACGCGTTCCGACGGCGCCGTCGTGGATTTCTACAGCAATGGCGGCAATTCACCCGGCATCTACGGCGCGGTGGTCTGGGCGGCTGGAGATCCGAGTCCCGACTACACCAGCGCCGGCGGCCTTACGTTGGCCGTCCCCGAGCCTTCCACCTGGGCCATGATGGTTCTCGGCTTCGGCGGCCTCGGCTTTGCCGGCTATCGCGCCTCGCGCAAGGCTGCCGCCATAGCCGCGTAACGCGGCGCGTTACAACGCCAAAGAAAAGCCGCCCCTCGGAGGGCGGCTTTTTTACTTGCCCCTCACGTCGGCGTCGTCAGGCTCCGCCCCGCACGCCGAGCAGGAGCGCAACGCCAAAGGCCAGCACCGCAAGCGCCGCGGCGAATTCGAACCCCTTCGCCACCAGCGCCAGGCGCGAATTTTCCCCCGCCGCAAGGCGCATCGCGGTCGACTTGGCGAAGACGGCCACCCATGCGAGCGCGCCTGTCGCCACCGCCGTTCCGATCGCCATCGCCAGAGCAGCCGCTATTCCCGCGGCGAACAGCCCTTGCGCCATGGCGAACACCAGTACCAGGATCGCGCCGGAGCAGGGACGGGCGCCCGCGGCGATCACCGTTCCAGCCGCGGCCCGCCATGAAAACGGTCCATTGAGCTCAGCCGGATCGGGCATGTGCATGTGTCCGCAATCGTCCGCCAGTTCGCTCGGCGCGTCGGGCGGTCCGGCGCGATAAGCGGCCGCCGAAAGGCTGAAGACCGGCCGCTCCCACGCGACGCCAGCATAGGCTGGGGCGGAAGCCAATGCGCGTCGGCGCCCTGTGTGCTCACTCAGCGCCGCAAGGAGCGCTGAGCCCTTTCGCCAGACCAGCCAAGCGCCAATCGCGGCGACGCTGCAATAGCTCGCCAGCTCGATCCAATCGGCGGCGTGGGTCATTTGCGAAGCGGTCGCCTGAAAGACAAATCCGGCCGCGCCGACGAGCACAATCGCGATCAGCGCCTGAAGGAGCGCCGCCATGAGCGCCATCGCCGCGCCGCGCTTCAGTGACGTTTCATTGGCCAGCATGTAAGAGGCAAGGACCGCCTTGCCGTGTCCAGGACCGGCCGCGTGCACCACACCATAGGCGAGGCCAAGGCCGATCAGGCCCCAGGCGGCGCTTGGCTGCCCGTGCAGCGCATGCACTTTGCCTGCGATGAGATGGGTGAGCGACGATTGCTGGGCCATGAGCCAGCCCGTGAGCCCCCCTTCGGCGCCGCCCCCACCTTCGCCGCCCGCGACAGCAAATGGCCGCTGCGAAAGCTGCGCAGCCGCGGCCACGACCGACGCGCTCCACGCGGCCCATCCAAGGCCGATCCGCACGATTGAGCGCTTCGTCATGGGCACGCGACGATGGCGGCGCTCGCCATTTTGAAACCGAAATTGGTTCCCGGCGCGAGGTTGGTGAAGAACGACTCGCTCAGTTTCTGCTTGTCATTCGCTTCGAGCGGCTTCGGCTTCGCCACATTCGCGGTGCACCCTGTCGGGGCGGAAACCAGCTTCACCGGCTCCTTGTCGTCAAACTCAAAATCGATGAAAAACTCGGGGTCGGCCACCCGCAAGGTGAGGAACTTTGTCACCGGCGTCGGCGTCTTCAGCGGCAGGGTAACATGGAACTCGACCAGATGGTCGGGCCGCTCCTGCATCCAATAGTCGGTCACCGTGCCGAAGTCCGCCGCCGCGCCGCCGATCTTCAACGTGGTGAAATAGCCGATTTCGGCTAGGCTGCCGGCGTTCTCCTTGGCCAGCGGAGCGAACTGCTCTTTCTTCACAAGCTGGCCCGCCGGAGCGAGGCCCTGGGTGGCGAAAGAGGAATACATCTCGTCGAAAACCCAGTCGTGAATCACCGCTGAAACCTTCCCGTCAGGCGTGAATGCGATTTGGCTTTTGACGGTGATCCAGACATGCGGATGCGCGCTCGCCGGCGCCGTCGTAGCGAGGCCGAACGCGAGTCCCACCGTCGCGATACGCCAATTCCGCTGTCGGCCACCCATAGCGAAGCCTCCTTGCTGGCAAAGTGCGGCGACGAGATGGCGCGCCCGCCCGATCATGGTTGAGCGAATCTTAACGTTGCATGGTTCAGCGATTCTTAAGGCAATAGGCTCAAGTTTCGCGCCATGGCGCGTTGCGTTCCGCCTGTACCGCTCATGCTGATCGCGGCTTTGTGTCTCGCGAGCTGCGGATTTCCTGGCCGTCCCGAGCGGCCGGTCTGGCGCGCGCAGGCTGAAAACGCCTGTTTCGCCCGCAAGCAGGTCACCCCCTCCGACACCATCGTTCCCGCGCCCGAAATCGACGGCCCGGGCATCTGCGGCATGACGCGCCCGCTGAAGGTCTCGACGCTGGATAACGGTTCGATTGCGGTCGACAAGACCCTGACCATCGACTGTCCGATGATTCCGGCGCTGGAAGCCTGGCTCAACGCCATCGTCGAGCCCGACGCGCAGGCCCGCTTCGGGCAGAGGGTCGCGACGGTCAATGTGTTCGGCGCCTACAGCTGCCGAGGAATCGACAATATGCCTGGGGCGCGCCTCTCTGAGCACGCCTTCGGCAACGCCGTCGACGTCGCGGGGTTCACGCTCGCCGACGGCCGGAAGATCGACTTCGTCCACGACTGGAAGAGCGCCGGCAGCCAGGAAGCCGCGTTCCTGCAGGAAGCGCATGCGGGCGCCTGCCAGTACTTCACCACGGTGTTAGGCCCCGGCGCGGACGTGTTCCATTACAACAACATCCATCTCGACCTCGCCAATCACGGCTCGACCGACACTGGCCTCCGGCGTATCTGCAAGCCGACGCCAGCGCCCGACCTCTTGCCAGCGCCTCAGCCCCGCGACGGCCTGCCTCCCGCGCCCGACATCGACGAGCCGCTCGACATCGCGCATCTGAGCGCGCCGGGCGCCGCCACCATTGCCCCGGACGCCGCTCCTGGGCCGGGCGCCGGGCCCGATGGCGCCTTGCCGCCGGCGCCGATGGGCGAGAGCGATCCCGCGCCGCCGATCCTGCCGGCCGGCGCCGGTCCAAGCGTCGATCCGAGCCCGACCTCGTCGATCCGCGACCAGGACAACTAGAGCGCTGCGGCGCCTCGGGCGCCCAAAGCGAACCCCCCAGCGGTGGTCCGGAGGTTCGAGTAAACGCCAATAAACGCGCCTAAACGCGAATAAACGTTAGTAAAGTAGCTAGCGTTTACTAGCGTTTATTTTTTCGGATCGAGCCTTTTCAATGAGTTACAAGCGATTCAAATAAGAAAATCAGGCCCGCTCTCAGGCTCTGTGCAGAATATCTCAACCGCGTGCTCGGCTCTCCCTTGCCTCGGGGCGGCGCAGTTGTGTGGGATTCGACCTCAGGAAAAACCGTAGCACAGATACCATATTTTGGCAAACAAAATCCACGAGCCTGTCGGTAGCAGACGATATGTCCGGTTTAGGTAGCGCACGATCTGTCCGGTAGGTCCGGCCCTTTTTGGAGGGTCTGGATGCGCCGGACGGAGGCCCTTCAGGGGGTGCGCATGGCGATGTTTTTGA
>Ga0210406_10001717_pt1 | contig 26125 bp, 18 predicted proteins | sample IncBWC30MmetaG_FD_155454 | JGI IMG/M metagenome (GOLD analysis project Ga0210406, IMG submission 155454) | Forest soil microbial communities from Barre Woods Harvard Forest LTER site, Petersham, Massachusetts, United States - Inc-BW-C-30-M | ecosystem: Environmental > Terrestrial > Soil >... | reverse complement strand
ATGCTGCCGCGGATATCTTCAAACGGGTCGCGTTCGGGGTCGGACGGCCGGATACGCATCAGTTGCGTGATTTTGCAACGTCGGCTGCTGCGCCGCTCCGTCTGCTTGTGACGCGCGGTGGTGGTGTTGCCTGGAGTATTGATCTTCGTCATGAGGTCGAGCTGGGACGCCATTGAGGTCTGCCTTTCCCGAGTAAAACCGAATTCCACTAAGTGAATACAGGATAGCGGGTCTACGGGGGAAAACCTATAGCGTGACGGTACTCGGAAGAAAGTAGGACGTCCTACTTCCGATGGTAGTACGAAAGTACCAGTCCGGCAAGAGAGCCGGTTGTTGAAATTTCGGTGCTAAGTCTCAGTGTTGGATTCCGCGGGCTGTTTGTGCGATTCTCTACGTTACTTTTGCGAGGAACCAGCCCTGATGCTGAAGCGTTTCAAGGATTTGAGCGAAAAAGAGATTGTCGCCGTGGCAATTGCCAACGAGGAGGAAGACGGCCGCATTTATGGCGAATTTGCGGATGCGCTGCGCGAGTCCTATCCGGCGACGGCGGAAATGTTTGAAGAGATGCGCGTGGAAGAGGCCGGGCACCGCGACCGGTTGCTGGCGCTGTTCCGGCAGCGGTTTGGCGATCACATTCCTCCCATCCGCCGCGAAGATGTGCGCGGATTTTTGAGCCGCCGTCCCGTGTGGATGATGCGGCCGCTGGGCGTGAAGGTGGCGCGGCGGCAGGCGGAAATCATGGAGATGGAAGCGAGCCGGTTTTATTCGCGGGCGGCGAGCATGGCGATGGATGCTCCTACACGCGAGTTGCTGAACAAGCTGGCCGACGAAGAGCGCAAACACACGCGCGCCGCCGGGGAATACGAAGAGAAGCACCTGACAGAAAAGGCCAAATCGGACGAATCGGAGTCGCACAAGCGGTTGTTCATGCTGCAGTTTGTGCAGCCCGGCCTGGCGGGATTGATGGACGGGTCCGTCTCCACACTTGCCCCGCTGTTTGCCGCCGCGTTTGCCACGCACAAAAGCTGGGACGCGTTCCTGGTGGGCATGGCGGCCAGCCTGGGGGCGGGAATTTCGATGGGCTTCGCGGAATCGCTCTCGGACGACGGCTCGCTGACGGGGCGCGGCTCGCCGTGGATTCGCGGCACGGTTACAGGATTGATGACGACAGCCGGCGGACTGGGGCACACGCTGCCCTTCCTGATTGCCGATTTCCACCTGGCCGTCGCCGTGGCGATTGCCGTAGTGATCGTAGAGCTTGGGGTTATCAGTTTTATTCGCCACCGCTACATGGACACGCCGTTCCTGCAGGCGGCCTTTCAAGTAATCGTCGGTGGCTTGCTGGTCTTCATCACCGGCTGGCTCATCGGCAGTTCGTAACCCTGAAAAGCGCCCAACTGCGGGCTCACAACCCAACATGACCAGCCATCGCCACAACAAAAGAAAAATGCTCTGTATTTCGGGCATCCTTGCGCTCGTCTTGGTGTGTGTGGATGCGACCTCCCGAATTGCCGCTCAGTCCACGACGAGCGTCGATCGGATTGTGATCGAAAAGAGCAAACGAACACTAACTTTGATGGATGGCGCGAAAATTGTGAAAACCTACAAGGTTGCATTGGGCGGACAACCGGCCGGCGCGAAGGATCGCCAGGGCGACCACAAAACTCCCGAAGGGATTTATTCGGTGGACGCCAAAAATGCGCACAGTCAGTTTTATAAGGCTCTGCACATTTCGTACCCGAATCAAACCGACCGCGGGCACGCGCATAAATTGGGTCTAAGTCCCGGCGGCGATGTGGAAATTCACGGACTGGGCGCGAAATGGGGATGGATTGGGGCCAAGCATCGCCTTACGGACTGGACGGATGGCTGCGTAGCCGTCACCAACGAGGAAATCGACGAGATTTATCCCCAGATTAAAGTGGGTACGCCTGTCGAAATTCGCCGGTAGTCTGCTGCCCGAGTTCGCTACCCAACGCGCGACCCGAAGGGTTATCCCTCTGAGTGTAAACTTGAAAGCCACCCTGTTTTGGGTCTCCGGTGCTATAATTCCTGCCGTTAAGAGCACCCAGCTCTAATTCGTCCCCGTCAACCCAGCCGGGGCTTGGAGCCCGCCGGCACTATTGTCCCCTCCCGGCCAGTGAATTATCGAAAAAACTTTTTCCTAGAGGAGAAGTGAGATGAAATCTGAATGGACGGCTCGGAATCCTCGTGCTGGGGTACTTTTGCTGGCTGTGGTGGCCGTTTTGGGGATCGCGGGAATCATTGTGAGTTGCAGCGGCGGCTCTTCCAACAACATGGTGTCCGGGATGGGCACGGTGAACGTGAGCATGAGCGACCCGCCAAGCTGCATGCCTCCCAACGGGCAGTTTACCCACGTTTACGTCACCGTTCGCTCGGTGCAGGCGCATATCAGCGCCACGGCGGATGACAGCAGCTCGGGTTGGCAGGAACTTGCGCCGCAGCTGGCCAGCGCACCGGTGCAGATCGATCTCTTCTCCAAGCCGCAGACCACCTGCATTCTGGCGCGGCTTGGCTCCGCCAGCATTCCCGCGGGCAGCTATCAGCAAATCCGCCTGCTGCTGGTTGCGAACACGGCGGCCGCGGGCGACGCGGTTCCCTCCACCAACGCCTGCGCGGGAAGTGGATTCAACTGCGTCGTGCTGGAGGACACCACCATTCACGAACTCCAGTTGAGCAGTCAGGCCAACACCGGGCTGAAAATTCCTCCGGGGCAGATTGTCGGCGGACCGCTACAGGTCACCGCCGGCCAGAGCGTGGATCTGAACATCGACTTTGATGCCTGTCATTCGATTGTCCCGGAAGGCAACGGCAAATTCCGCCTGAAGCCGACGCTTACCGCCGGGCAAGTGAGCGCGAATAATTCCGGCATCTCCGGGAAGGTGGTAGATTCGCTGACCAGCGCGCCGATCGTGGGAAATGTGCAAGTGGCCATCGAGCAACCCGATCCAAAGTCCGGAATCGATCGTATCCTCATGCAATCGACCGCGGACGGCAATGGCAATTTCAATTTCTGCCCGCTGCCGACCGGAACGTTTGACATCGTGGTGGTGGCAATCGGTCCGGCGAACATGCCTTATAACGCGACGACGGTGCTGAACGTGCCGAACGGAACGAATCTGGGCTCGGTCCCCTTGATCGCGGAAACCGGCGCCGCCGGGCCCGCGGCGTTCCAGGGCTTTGTGACCGCGACGAACGGCGCGGCCGCGGGGACGATCGATGTGAGCCTCTCGGCGCTGCAGGCAGTGCCGACCGGAGTCACAACATCCATTCAGGTCACGATTCCGTTGCAGAATATTCCAGCGACGAACACGACGGCGGAAGTTGATTCGACGGGCCTCATTTCGGTGTCTGACAGCACCACTTGCCCGACCGGTGCGCCGGCGAAGTCAAACTGCGCGCAGTACACGCTGGTTGTTCCCGCGAGCAATGCGAGCGTGGGAATCTTCTCGGCCTCGGGATTCACTTATTCGGTTCCGGCGACCGGCGATGTGCTCTTCACTGTGGATGCCAAGGCAGCGGTGCCGTTGAGCGGCGGAACGCCGGATTGCACGCCGTCTGAGCAGATGGTCTCGAAGGATTCCACTTCGTTGCCGTTGAAAGCGCTGCCGGCCACAACCACCACCGTTGTGGAGATTGATTTCAGCAGCTGTATGTAACCCAGTGCCGGCACCCGGCCGCCGTTTCGTTCATTCCGAACCGGGCAATCTGACCCAGGGACAACCTGTACCACGGGTCTAGTCAACCTTGCGACACGCGGGGGGCGCGAATTTTTGCGAAGCGCGTCTCAAGGCTGTAGCGTGAATCATAAGAGGTCGAATCCCAAGGAGAGAAGAATGAAGCTTGCAAAATGGATGGTTGGCGGAGCGCTAGTTTTCTGTTTGGCTTTCGGCCAGAATGCATTGGCGCAAGGCAACAGCCAGGGTCATGGAAACGGCAAAGGCCACGACAAGCACGGCGACGACCAGGGAGACAACGATCAGGGCTACTACCATGGCCACGACAAGGATATTCACGAATGGTATGGCAAGCACGGCAACAATCTTCCGCCGGGGCTGGCAAAGAAGGATCAATTGCCGCCGGGACTCGAAAAACAACTGGTGCAGCGCGGGACTCTGCCGCCAGGATTGCAGAAGAAGATTCATCCCTGCCCACCGGAACTGGTTCGCTACTTGCCGCCTCCGCCGCCCGATTGCGCGAACGTGCTGATCGGGGGCCACATCGTGCTGCTGAATCGCAGGACAAATGTGGTGGTGGATTTCGTCCATGTGGAATTGTTCTGAGCAGCGCAGAAGTGGGCATTCTGGGGCGCGCGTTTCTTGCGCGTCGAGAGTTCTTAACGCGAACAATCTATGAGATGTTGAGGTTGAGATTCTTCAGGCATCCTCATCGGATGCCCTCAGAATGACAGAGTATTTGTGAGGTTTAGTCGTCGGAGTGGGCGGGGACTGGCGTTACGCCTGGGCGGCGGAAAAAGGTGCGCAGCCAGGCTTGCAGGCGATCCATGTAGATATAAACGACTGGCGTCGTGAACAGCGTGAGCATCTGGCTCAAGATGAGGCCGCCGACGATGGTGATGCCGAGGGGTTTGCGAATCTCTGAGCCTGCCCCGGTCCCGAGTGCCAACGGCAACGCGCCGAACATCGCCGCCATCGTGGTCATCATGATCGGGCGGAATCGCATCAGTGCGGCGCGGTAAATCGCCTGGTCGGGCGGAGCACTTTCTTCCCTTTCGACCTGCACGGCGAAATCGATCATCAGGATCGCGTTTTTCTTCACGATGCCGATCAGCAGGATGATTCCGATAATCGCGATGATGCTTAAATCCATTTTCATCAGTTGCAGAGCCAGCACCGCGCCGATGCCGGCGGACGGAATCGTGGATAGGATCGTGATCGGATGAATGAAGCTTTCATAGAGAATGCCGAGAACGATATAGACGGCGGCTAGCGCCGCGAGAATCCAAATCGGTTGATCCTTCAAGGAATCCTGGAAGGCCTGCGCCGTGCCCTGGAAAGTGGCGTGCACGGTGTTCGGCACACCTAGCTTCAGCATCGCCTGCTGAATGTGTTCCACCGCGGGCCCGAGTGAGGCGCCCTGCGCAAGGTTGAACGATAGTGTAATCGCCGGGAAAATCCCCTGGTGATTCACGGAAAGCGCTGTGTTGGAGTGCTCGTAGTGCGCGAAGGAACTGAGCGGCACAAGCTTGCCGTTGTTTGAGGGCACGTAAATGAATTTGAGGCCGTCAGGAGTTTCCTGGAAGTCCGGCGCGACTTCCAGAACCACGTGATATTGGTTCAAGCCTTTATAGATGGTGGAGACTTGGCGCTGGCCAAAGGCATCGCCAAGCGTGTTGTCAATATCCTGCATCGAAACACCGAGGCGTCCCGCGGTGTCACGGTCAATCGCCAGAAACGATTGCAGGCCCTTGTCCTGCTGGTCGGAATTGATATCGCGCAACTCCGGCACCTGCCGCATGCGCGCCATGATCAGGGGCGCCCAGTGGTATAAATCCTCCAGATTATCGGCTTGCAGAGTGTACTGATATTGCGCGCCGCCAAAACGGCCGCCCACGGAAACGTCCTGAACGGACTGGAAGAAGAGCGAGGCGCCGGGTATTCCGGCGGTCTTCTTTCGCAACCGAGCGATGACGGCGTCTGCATTGATCTTGCGCTCCGCGATGGGCTTCAACTGGGCAAACATACGCGCCGTGCTGGTGCCGTTGCCGCCGCCGGTGAACGAAGTGACCGTATCGATGGCCGGATCCTGCGCAACGATGTCCGAGAAGGCCCGCATCTTCTTGGACATCTCGGCGAAGGAAGTGTCCTGGTCCGCCTGGATGAAGCCCGCGATACGGCCAGTATCCTGCTGCGGGAAAAATCCCTTGCTGACGTGGCCGAACATGTAAACGCTGAGTGCGGCGGTGAGAATCGTGACGCAGAGAATCAGCGGCTGCTCGCTTAAAACCCAGCGCAGCGCGTGGTCGTAGCCTTTCAACATGCCGTTGAACCCGCGCTCGAATACCCGGTAGGCGAGGCCGTACTTTTTGTTGACATCGTGACGCAAGAACCGCGCGCAGAGCATCGGCGTGGTGGTCAGCGAAACGAACATGGAAACGGCGATGGCCACGCTCAACGTGACCGCAAATTCGCGGAAGAGGCGGCCAACGATTCCGCCCAACATCAGAATCGGAATGAATACGGCCACCAGCGACGCGCTCATCGAGAGCACCGTGAACCCGATTTCGCTAGAGCCTTTCATCGTGGCAGCGTACGCCGGAATTCCGGATTCCATATGGCGCGCGATGTTTTCAATCACCACGATGGCGTCATCCACGACGAAGCCGGTAGAGATGGTCAGCGCCATCAGCGATAAGTTGTCGAGACTGTAGCCGAGTAAATACATCACGCCGAAGGTTCCGACGAGCGACAAGGGCACGGCGACGCTTGGAATGACCGTTGCCCAGTAATTTCGCAGGAAGGCGAACACCACCAGGATCACCAAAATGATGGAAATGATCATGGTGCGTTCCACTTCGTGAACCGAAGCGCGTATCACCAGCGTGCGGTCAATCACCACATCGAGTTTCAGCGATGGGGAAATCGAGGAGCGCAGCCACGGCAGGTTGGCCTTCACTTTGTCGGCTGTCTCGATCATGTTCGCGCCGGGCTGCCGGAAAATCGCGATGATCACGCCGGGCTTTCCGCCGGGGAGGCCGAGGTTGCGGATGTCTTCGACAGAGTCCACGACTGTAGCGATGTCAACGAGGCGGACGGTCGCGCCGGCGTGACCAGCGACGATCAATGGTTCGTATTCGTAAGCCTTGAAAAGCTGGTCGGAGTCGGAAACCGCAAAGGTCCGATCCTTATCAGAAAGCGCGCCCTTGGCGAGATTCGAGTTGGAGGATTGCAGGGACTTGCGAACCTGCTCCAGGCTGATGCCGTAGCTATTGAGCTGTTGAGGATTGACTTGTACGCGGACGGCGGGACTCGAAGAGCCCCAAACAAAAACCTGGCCAACGCCATCCACTTGTGAAAGTTTTTGTGCCACGACGGAATTCCCCGCGTCGTAGATCTGCGCGATGGGAATGGTGTCGGAAACGAGCGAGAGCAGCAAAATCGGCGAGTCGGCGGAGTTCACCTTGCGATAGGTCGGCTGGCTCGGCATGTCGGCGGGCAGCTGGCTCCGCGCCGCGTTGATGGCGGCTTCCACATCGCGGGCGGCGGCGTTGATGTCGCGGCTGAGATCGAATTGCAGCGCGATGCCGGTGTTGCCGAGCGTGGAACTCGAAGTCATCTGCGTGACGCCGGCGATGCGGCCAAACTGGCGCTCGAGGGGCGTGGCAACGGAGGATGCCATTGTTTCCGGGCTGGCGCCGGGGAGGCTGGCGCCGACGCCGATGGTCGGCAAGTCCACTTGCGGCAGCGGCGCTACGGGCAAAAAGCGGAATGCGATAGCGCCCGAAAGAAAAATCGCGATGGTGACGAGCGACGTTGCAACCGGCCTGCGGACAAAGGGAGCGGAGAAGTTGGACTTAAAATTCACGCCCTAGTCTCCTGTGGCCGGCTCGTCGAGGGGATTGGTGATTCCGAGATGCAGGCGATTAGCGAGCCAGTCGAAGGCCAGGTAAACCACCGGGGTAGTGTAAAGCGTCAGCAGTTGGCTGAGGATCAGACCGCCGACGATGGTGATGCCGAGCGGCCGGCGCAACTCTGAGCCCACGCCCTGGCCGAGCGCCAGCGGCAGGCCGCCGAGCAGCGCGGCCATCGTGGTCATCATGATCGGTCGGAACCGCAGCAGGCACGCTTCGTAAATAGCATCGAGCGGCGACTTTCCCTGTTCACGCTCCGCTTCGAGCGCGAAGTCGATCATCATGATGGCGTTTTTCTTGACGATGCCGATCAGCAGGATGATGCCGATGAGGGCGATGATGCTGAACTCGGTGTGGCAAAGCATCAGGGCGAGAATCGCGCCGACGCCGGCAGAAGGAAGGGTGGAGAGGATCGTGATGGGGTGGATGTAGCTTTCGTACAAAATTCCGAGAACGATGTAGACGGTGATGAGAGCGGCGAGAATGAGCAGAGGCTCGTTGGAAACGGAGCGCAAGAATGCCGCGGCGGTGCCCTGAAACGTCGCTTGAATGCTGGGCGGCATGCTGATTTCCTGCCGCGCCTGGTCAATTGCCGAGGTCGCTCCGCCGAGGGATGCGCCAGGCGCGAGGTTGAATGAGATGGTGACCACGGGAAATTGTCCCTGATGATTGATGGCCAGGGAGGATGAGCCAGCCTCGAATCGCGTGAACGCGCTTAGTGGCACCTGTTGGCCGGTGGAAGAACGCACGTAGATGTCTTTGAGCGCAGCGGGAGTCTGGCGAAAACTTTTGTCGACTTCCATCACCACGTGATACTGGTTCAGTTGCGTGAAGATGGTGGAGACTTGCCGCTGGCCAAAGGCGTCGTAGAGCGTGTTGTCGATGTCGGCCGGCAGGATGCCGAGGCGCGAGGCGGTATCGCGGTCGATGGTCAGCGTGGCAAGCAGGCCGTCGTTCAGCTGGTCGGTGGCGACGTCGCGCAGATCTGGCAGAGTTTTCAGCTTCTCCACAAATTTCGGCGTCCAGTAGGCGAGTTCCTTGGGGTCCACATCTTCGAGCGAATATTGGAATTGCGTGCGGGATACACGGTCTTCGACCGTCAAGTCCTGCACGGGCTGCAGAAAAAGAGTGATGCCGTCCACCTTGGCGATCGCCGGTTGCAGACGGCGGATCACTTCGGACGCGCTGATTTTTCGCTCTTCGAGAGGTTTTAAATTGATCTGGATGCGGCCACTGTTGAGCGTGGTGTTTGTGCCGTCGATGCCGATGAAGGAAGAAAGGCTATCCACGGCCGGGTCTTGCAGAATTGCGTCAGCCAGGGCGCGCTGCCGCGCGGTCATGGCCGTGAAGGAAACATTCTGCGGTGCTTCGGAGACGCCGAGGAGTACGCCGGTGTCCTGCACCGGGAAGAAGCCTTTGGGCACATAGATGTAGAGAATAATGGTGCCGACAAGGGTACCAATGGTGACGAGAAGCGTGATCGTACGGAATCGCAAGACAACTTGCAGCGTGCGGCCGTAGAACGCGATGACATCGTTAAAGATTTTCTCGGACGTGCGATAGAACCAGGTCTGTTCGTTTTCCGGTTCGTGGCGCAGCAGTTTCGCGCACATCATCGGCGTCAGGGTTAGAGAGACCACCGCTGAAACGAGAATCGTCACCGCCAGCGTCACCGCAAATTCCCGGAACAGCCGCCCGACGATATCGCCCATGAAGAGCAACGGAATCAGCACGGCGATCAATGAAACCGTCAGTGAAACGATGGTGAAGCCGATCTGCTCCGAGCCTTTCAACGCGGCCTGCAGGGGAGAGTCGCCGCTTTCTAGGTAGCGGCTGATGTTTTCAATCATCACGATGGCGTCGTCCACCACGAAGCCCGTGGAAATCGTCAGCGCCATCAGTGAAAGATTGTTCAGCGAATAGCCAAGCAGGTACATCACGCCGAACGTGCCGACGATCGAAAGCGGCACCGCAATGCTGGGGATCACCGTGGCGCGCAGACTGCGGAGGAAGAGAAAAATCACCATCACAACCAGCGCGATCGTCAACAGCAAGGTGTATTGGACGTCCGCAACAGAGGCGCGAATGGTGGAAGTGCGGTCGGTCAAAATCTCGACGTGCACCGAGGCCGGCAGCGCCGCCTGCAACTGGGGGAGGATTTTCTTCACGCGGTCGACGACGCTGATGATGTTCGCGCCGGGCTGGCGTTGAATATTCAGGATCACCGCGGGCTGCTTGTTGGCCCACGCGGCCTGCTTTTCGTTTTCAGAGCTGTCAATCGCCGTGGCCACATCGGTCAGGCGAACCGGCGCGCCGTTGCGGAACGCCACGATGATGGAGTTGTAGCCTTCGCTTGAGAGCAACTGGTCGTTGGCGCCGATGGTGAACGCCTGATGCTGACCGTCGAACGTGCCTTTGGCCTGGTCAATGTTGGCGTTGGCCAGCGCGGTGCGCAAATCTTCCAGGCTCAGGCCATACGAAGCGAGCGCCGTGGGATTCGCTTGGACGCGCACGGCGGGGCGCTGCCCGCCGCTGATGCTCACCAGGCCCACGCCGGAAAGTTGCGAAATTTTCTGCGCCAGCGTGGTGTCCGCCAAGTCTTCCACTTTTACGAGCGGCAACGTGGGAGAAGTGATTGCCAGCGTCAGGATGGGCGCATCGGCTGGATTCACCTTGCTGTAAATCGGGGGATTTGGCAGACCAGTCGGCAAAAGATTGGAGGCGCCGTTGATTTCCGCCTGCACTTCCTGCTCGGCAACGTCGATGTTCAGGTCCAAATTAAACTGCAACGTGATGACGGAACTTCCGAACGAACTCGTCGAGGTCATCTGCAAGAGGCCAGGGATTTGACCGAAGTTGCGCTCGAGCGGCGCGGTAACCGATGACGCCATCACGTCCGGACTGGCGCCGGGGTAAAACGTCTGCACCTGAATTGTGGGGTAATCGACCTGCGGGAGCGCGGAAACGGGCAACTGGCGATACGCCACCAGTCCCACCAGAATCACGCCCACCATCAGCAGCGTGGTTGCAACGGGCCGCAGAATAAACGGCCGCGAGGGATTCATCGCGCGGGTCCCCCGGCGGGCGAAGCGAAAGGAGAGTTTGCGTTCGCGGAGGCGTTTTTGTCGCCGGGTGCGTTCGGAACGCTCGATTGCCGTGGCTCAACCTTGCTGCCTTCCTGCAATTTGTCCTGGCCGTCGGTGACGACGACGTCGCCGGCATTCAGTCCCGAAGCTACGCCGGTGATGTTTCCATTTGTCTCCGCCAACGAGACGATGTGAATCTTCACTTTGTTATCCGAGCCCACCGCGAAAACGTACGTGCCTTGCGGCCCGCGCAAAATCGCCGTCGTGGGAACGAGCACTACGCTTTTCTTCGTGTCCACCAGAAGGTGCACGTTCACAAACTGATTGGGAAAGAGTTCGTTCTTCGCGTTATCGAACACCGCCTTCAACTTGTAGGTGCCGGTGGTCGTGTCAATCTGATTGTCGATGGTCAGCAATTTTCCGGTGGCCAGTTTGGTGGCGTTGTCGCGGTCGTACGCTTCAACCGAAATCGGCGCGCCCTTTTTCATCCGCGCCATCACTTGAGGCAACTGGTCCTGCGGCAGGCTGAAGAGCGTCGCGATCGGCTGCAACTGGGTGATCACCAGCAAGCCGTTCGTGTCCGTGGCATGCACCATGTTGCCCATGTCCACCAGGCGGAGCCCCACGCGGCCGCTGATGGGCGCCGTAATGTGCGAATAGGTGATGAGCAGCCTGGCGTTATCAATCGTCGCGTTATCCGCCTTGATTGCTCCTTCGAAGGTGCCCACCTGGGCCTGTTGCGTGTCCAATTGTTGCTTGGGAATCACGCCCTCCTGAAAGAGCAATTTGAAGCGCTCGTAGTCCACCTGGACATCGCGCAACTGCGCCTGATCCTTCGCCAGCTGCCCCTGGGCCTGTTCCAGCTGCACCTGGTAGGGGCGTGGATCGATTTCGACGAGCGAATCGCCTTCCTTGACGTACTGCCCTTCGGTGAAATTGATTTTGACGATTTGGCCGTCAACCCGGGAACGCACGGTGACGGTATTGAACGCGGTAACATTTCCTAAGCCATTGAGGAAGACCGGAAGGTCGCCCTTGGTGGCTGTGGCCACCACAACCGGCACGACAAATCCTCCGGCAGCGCCCATGCCAGCCGCCCCGGCAGGTCCTTTACCGCCGGCCGCCGCGGCATCGGCCTCGGCACTCCGCCCGCGGTAATACCAAATAACACCGGCAACGATGACCAGCAAAACCAGCCAGGCCCACCAGCGGCTCTTGGAAGCGCCAGGAGAAAAGGTTGTGGTCGAAGAAGGTGTGCGGGGATCACGCACATCGACCGAGTCAGTGGAATCCATTCCGTAATACTCCTGTTCGCAGTCTCAAAGTGAGCTTTCGGGTGTCGTCTTTCCGCGGAAGCCTGGAGAACAGAAGACGCGTTCCTTCGCCACTAGCGTATCGGAATCCTTAGTTCTCTGCTACATAGGACGCACGAGCCCCAGGAATAGTTACTCCATTACGCTGGTGTTGAGCGGACTTTTCGGGATGGCGGCACCCCACCGGCAATATGGAAAGACAAGTGCAGAAAAGGGAGGGTCGTCGTACACTTAGCTCGCATTTTGAGGCCGGACGGGGCCAGGCAGCCTAACTGGAGGAGCGAAGCATACTTATGTTCAAGGGAATCCTGCTGGGAATGATCTTAGGTTTCATCTTGGTTGGCGTGGGTGCTTATTTTTATTTCGCAAGCGGGCAAGTCCCGGTCACCACCAACTCCCCCGAAATGCCGTTCGAGCGGAAGATGGCCAAGCTCGCGTTGCATGCGTATCTTGGTAAAGTGCCCCACGCGAATCCGCCGGTGGCTGCCGATGAAGCGAATCTTCTGGCCGGGGCGAAGGTATATAAGGAAGACTGCGCCGTCTGCCACGGCTTGCCTGGCGAACCTCACAATGCCATTGGGAACGGAATGTTCCCGAAGCCGCCGCTGCTCTTCCGCGGCGTTGGCGTCACGGACGACGAAACTTGGGAGTCTTATGCCAAAGTTTCCGGCGGCATTCGCATGACCGGGATGCCGGGGTTCAAGGATCGCCTGAGCGACACGCAGTTGTGGCAAGTTAGTGTGCTGATCAAGAATGCGGACAAGCTTCCCGCTTCGGTAAAGGCGGAGTTGGCGCCCCTTCCAGGAGCCGTACTTATGCCCGCGGGAGTTGACCCAAAGGCGGATTCCGACCACGATCACGTGCATTGATCGTTCGTTGAACTTCTTCCTCAATTTTTTTGAGGCGTCTGTACAGACTAGGTTCGTCTTATCACATCCGGAGCGCTTGCCCGGTTGAGGGAATCGGCGCGTCGCAATTCCGGGAAGATCCACGCCCATAATACGGTTACAACGATTGCACCGATGCCGCCGATCACCACGGCAGGTACGGTGCCGAACCACTGCGCAGCCAACCCGGATTCGAATTCGCCAAGTTCGTTGGACGCGCCGATGAACACCATGTCCACGGCGTTTACGCGGCCGCGCATTTCGTCGGGCGTCTCAATCTGGATGAGCACGCCGCGGACGACGACGCTGACCATGTCCGCGGCTCCCACGAAGAAGAGCGAAATCATGGAGAGAACGATGTTCCGCGATAGACCGAAGACAATCGTGAAGACGCCGAACCCCGCAACGCACCAGAGCATCGTTGCGCCGGCCCTTCGCCGGATGGGTTTGTAAGCGATCAACAGGGCCATCACCGCGGCGCCAACACCCGGCGCGCTTCGCAGCAGACCCAAGCCCCAAGGCCCGGTCACCAGAATTTCCTTCGCGTAAACGGGAAGCAGCGCGACCGCGCCACCAAGCAGCACGGCGAAGAGGTCCAGCGAGATCGAACCGAATACGAGTTTGTGATCCCAGATGTAGTGGAAGCCCGCGAAAACTGTCTTGATGGAAAATGGTTCGCGCGCTCGAGGCGGCGATTGCACTTTGATGCGGAGGGTGGTCAACACTGCGATCGCGCCGGCCGTTAGCGCAGTCGCGTAAACGGCGGCCGGGCCGTGGAAGAACGCGTAGAGGACTCCACCCATCGCAGGCCCCAGGATGGTTGCAAACTGGAAGATGCTGGAGTTCCAGGCGACCGCGCTCTGGAACTGTTCTTCGGGCACCAATTGCGGCAGAAGGGCGCGACTGGCCGGCATGCTGAAGCTGCGCACCGCTCCCACCAGGCACAAGATGGCGAAGATCGGCCCTACCGAACCGGCACGGTGGAGATATTGCACGTTGAGCGCTACAAACAGAAGTAAGGCTGACGAGGTTGCGAAGCCGACGTAGCAAAGCGTGAGCAAGTTTCTGCGGTCGAAGCGGTCCGCGACGTGGCCGGCGAGAAGAAACAGCACCACCCCAGGCAGAAATTGCGCCAACCCTGTGAGGCCCAGATCGAGCGGCCGGTGCGTGATTTCGTAGACTTGCCAGCCCACGGCCACCGACTGCATCTCCGTGCAGAACACGATGCAGAAGCGCGCAATCTGATAGAGGCGGAATCCGGAGAACTGGAAGGCCGCAGTCCCTGCGGTCAGGCGATGGTCGGCAGTGGCCATGCACTAGTAGTCTGCCATAACCCGCGCGCTCCTCTGGGGTACAATCCCAGATAACTTCACAAATTCATTCGGACAATATAGAAGTAGAATGTCCTCATCGCTTCTGCTTCGCCAGGGAGCCACTGCGTTTGTACTTTCGGCCTAATTCGCTTCAGGATGCGCTCCACGTTCTTGCCGACACCCGCGCCACCGTTCTTGCGGGCGGCACGGATGTTTTTCCTTCACTGGGGGACCGGCCGCTGTCCGGGCCGGTGCTGGATATTTCCGGGCTCGCGGAAATCCGGGGCGTTGAGTTCACACCCGAGCATATTGTTTTCGGTGCTCACACTACATGGACGGAACTGATCGCCGCTCCCCTTCCTCGCGGATTCGACGGCTTGAAAGCCGCCGCGCGAGAAGTTGGCTCCGTGCAAATTCAGAACGCGGGGACGATCGCCGGCAATCTCTGCAACGCGTCTCCCGCCGCGGACGGCGTTGCCGCTCTTCTCGCGCTCGACGCCGAAGTCACTCTGTCTTCGCGGAGCAACTCGCGCAGGCTTCCGCTCTCCAAATTTATTCTTGGAAACAGGAAGACGGCGCGGCGGCCGGAGGAACTGCTTACTTCCATTCGCGTTCCACGGCGTGTTGAGAATGCCCTATCGGCGTTTCTCAAGCTTGGTGCCCGGCGGTATCTGGTCATCTCCATCGTTATGGTCGCCTCCAATATCGTCGTGGACTCTTCCGGGGATATTCGCGAAGCGCTGATTTGTGTCGGGTCATGCTCCGCCGCGGCGGTTCGGCTCGCTGAACTAGAACGTGCGCTCATTGGCAGGCCCGCGCGGCCGGGCTTGTGCCAGATTGCGAACGCCGGCCATCTCAACAAACTTTCACCAATCGACGACGTTCGAGCAACTGCGGAATACCGCCGTGACGCCGCCCTCACCCTTGTCGGGCGCGCGCTGGAGGCTTGCGCGCAAAAGGCCGTGGCATGAAAAGTGAGACGACAAGCGAGGCCTCCGCACTGATTTCACTCAGCATCAACGGGGAAACCCGCCAGGTTCGTTCCGATCCGCGTTCGCGCCTTTCGCACGTGTTGCGCGAAGAATTTCGCCTGGTCGGCACGAAAGTCGGTTGCGATGCCGGCGATTGCGGCGCCTGCACCGTGTTGGTAAACGGGCAACCTGTCTGCTCGTGCCTCACCGCCGTCGGTCAACTAAACGGTGCCAGAATTGAAACGATTGAAGGACTTCGCGAGACCTCGGCGACATTTGATCGCTTGCAACAATCTTTTCTGCAGCACGGCGCGGCGCAGTGCGGCATCTGTACACCCGGCATGCTGGTCTCTTCGGTTGCACTGCTGGAAGGAATTCCTGACCCTGACGAAACGCAGGTGATGGACGCGCTCGGCGGAGTTCTTTGCCGCTGCACGGGCTACCGCAAAATCGTTCGTGCGGTACTGGGGGCGAACCAACCATCGCCGGCGTCTGCAGTATATGCTGAACAGGGTTCTGTTGGACAAAGAGTAGCGCGGCTCGATGGCCGCAAGAAAGTTCTAGGACAGGATATTTTCGGAGCCGATGAGTGGCCGGACGATTCTCTGGTGTTGCGGGTCGTGCGTTCACCGCATCATCGCGCGGAATTTACTTTCGGCGATCTGGAAGCATACCGGAATGCGCATCCCGGGATTCACGGAATCTTCACCGCGCGCGATGTTCCAGGGAAAAACTGCTTCGGTGTGATTCCGCAATTTTCGGATCAGCCAGTCTTCGCGGAACAGGAAGCGCGATTTCTCGGGGAAGCAGTCGCCGCTGTCGTCGGAGATCCCGCCGCTATCGCCGCACTTGACCTGAATCAGTTCCCGGTGGCTTGGAAACCGTTGGCGGCATTTACGCAGATTGACGAAGCGTTGAAGCTGGGAGCCTCTCTGGTCCACGCATCGCGGCCCGATAACATTCTTGTGGGCGGCCGCGTGGTGCGCGGCGACGTGCACGACGCTATGCGTACCGCCGATGTTTGCGTCGAAGCGGAGTTCGAAACCGGCTTCATCGAACACGCCTACATCGAACCCGAAGCAGGTTTCGCGCGCCGGGTGGGCGATCGCATCGAAGTGCAGGCGTGCACGCAAGCGCCGTATAACGATTTGAAGGATATTGCCGCCATTCTCGGCATTCCTGAATCCAGCGTGCGCATTATTCCCACAGCCGTCGGCGGCGGGTTCGGTTCCAAACTCGATCTTTCGTTGCAGCCATTTCTTGCTGTCGCCGCGTGGCATTTGCGCAAGCCCGTGCGCATGGTTTATTCGCGGCCGGAGTCCATTCGCTCCACCACAAAGCGTCACCCATCGAAAATCGTATGCCGCGCGGGCGCCACGGCCGATGGAAAAATTGTCGCCATGGATTTCGCGGCTGACTTCAACACCGGCGCGTACGCATCCTGGGGGCCGACCGTCGCCGCGCGCGTTCCCATTCACGCTTCCGGCCCTTACAAAGTGCCCCACTTCCGCGCCGTCACGCGAGCGATTCACACTTATCTGCTGCCCGCCGGCGCGTTTCGCGGCTTCGGCGTGCCGCAGGGGACCATCGCGCAGGAGCAGCTTTACGACGCGCTGGCCGAAAAAGTCAGCATGGACAAACTAGAATTCCGCTGGCTGAATGCGCTGGACGACGAAAGCCCAACGGTCACCGGCCAGGTGATCGGCGGAGGCGTAGGCATTCGCAAATGTTTTGACGCGTTGCGCCCCCGCTGGCTGCAGGCGCGAAAGGAAGCCGCCGCGTTCAACGATGCACCACGAAACTCGCTTCGCCGGGGAGTCGGCGTCGCCGGCATGTGGTACGGCTGCGGGAACACTTCCCTTCCCAACCCCTCCACGATGCGCGTCGGGCTGAAACGCGATGGCCGCATCGCCCTTCATCAGGGCGCGGTGGACATCGGCCAGGGCTCTGCCACGGTTGTCACGCAAATCTGCGCGGACGCCCTTGGCGCGCCTCTTGAAAGGTTCGATCTTCTCTCCGGCGATACGGACATCACGCCCGATTGTGGGAAAACTTCGGCTTCGCGCCAGACTTTCGTCAGCGGCAAAGCTGCCTATCTTGCGGGCGAGCAGTTAAAAAAGAAAATTCTCAAATTGGCCGGAGGGTGCGATTGCGCAAAAATTTATTTTCTGGACGGCTCGTTGGTCGTCGAGGATGCTGGCAAGAAAAAGTCCGTCGAACTCCGTCAACTTCCTCTGGACGAGTGGGGTTACGTTGTCAGCGCCGAGGCCACGTTCGACCCCGCCACGTCACCGCTGAACAACGACGGTCAAGGCGTCCCCTATGCAGTGTACGGTTTTGGCGCGCACCTCGCGGAACTCGAAGTGGACACGGATCTCGGCACCATCAAAGTTCTGAAAATCACCGCCGCGCACGATGTTGGCCGTGCTATCAATCCGACCTTGGTCGAAGGCCAGATTGAAGGCGGCGCCGCGCAGGGCCTCGGGATGGCGCTGATGGAAGAATTTTTCCCAGGCAAGGGCGAGAATCTCCACGATTATTTGATCCCGACGATTGGCGACATGCCTCCCGTGGAATCCATTCTGATCGAAGACCCTTCGCCCGCAGGCCCATTCGGCGCGAAGGGCATCGGCGAGCAAGCGCTGATCCCGACGGCGCCCGCGATTCTGAACGCGCTTTACGACGCTGTCGGCGTGCGCATCCGCAAACTTCCCGCCACCCCCGACAAAGTTCGCGCCGCCATCCTCGCAAAAGCGGCGGCCGGTTCCGGAAACTCCGATGCCTGACGTTTTTCCGCCAGACACTGTCCGTTGCGACGCTTGTCCGGTGCTTTGCTACATCAAGCGCGGCCACGCCGGAGCATGCGATCGTTACGCCAACGTTGAAGGGCAACTGGTGCGTGTCGATCCGCACATCCTGCTGGACCGCGCAAAATCGCAGGGCACGCCGCTGGTGCCGTTTTTGGAACGTGAAGGCGACTGGGACGGAAAAATCATGAAGGGCCAGGAGACGTTCGTTACCGCCATCGGCGCAGGCACAACGTATCCGGACTACAAGCCCGCGCCGTTTATCGTTTCGAGCGAAGTCGAAGGCGTGGACATGGTCACGGTGGTGACCGAAGGAATTTTCAGCTACTGCGGCGTGAAACTGAAAATCGACACCGACCGCCACCTCGGCCCGGAGCGGAATCTGGTGCGCGCGCAGGGCGAACCCATCGGCCACGTCACCACCGCCGAATATGGCTCGCAAATGCTTTCGCTGGGCGGCGTGCATCATCTGACCGGAGGCAGCAAGAGCGAAGGCCGCGTCACCTGCGAAACGCTGCTCGAGCTTTGTAATGGCAAGGAAGTCGAACTTACGATTGATGAAGGCGCCAGTGTTCGCGTCGCGGCCGGAAAGCCACCGGTCGTCAACGGCCAGCGGGAAGAGCGGATGCGCGTCGGATGCGGTTCCGCCACCATCGGCATGTTCGCGAAGCAATGGTTCGGCAAAGTGGATGATGTCGTGGTGGTGGACGATCACATCACCGGCGTGCTCTCTGAACATCAGGCAGGCAAGCTTCTGGGCGTGCGCGAAACGGGTATCGCCATTCAGGGCCGCCGCTCCACTCCCGGACGGTATTTTCAGGTTGCCGAGCCCGGCACGGGCTGGGGTGGCACGAATATTTCCGATCCGCTGACGATTTTGAAACCGTTTAAGCCGAAATTCGCTTGGCCACATCTTCGGCTTTTGATGGTCAGCACCACCGGCGAACAGTTTGCCTATTACGAACTCGATGAAACACTGCGACCGGTGGAAAAGGAACTTCCGGAGGCGTTGAAAGAATCCGTCGGGCGGATTCGCGAAAATTGCGAACCTGCTTTGACAACCGTGCTGTTCATGGGCGGCGCCGGCGGCTCGTTGCGCGCCGGTGTCACGGAAAATCCGGTGAAGCTGACAGATTCGGTGAAACGCAAACTTACGCGAGTCACCTGCGGCGGAGCGCCGGCGTATATCTGGCCCGGGGGCGGCATCACCTTCATGGTGGACGTGACAAGGATGCCGGAAAACGCGTTCGGCTATGTGCCGACGCCGGCGCTTGTCGCGCCCATCGAATTCACGTTGAAGAAAGATGACTACGCTGTGCTCGGTGGCCATGTGGATTACGTTCGCCCGCTGGGCGATGTGCTGAAAGAAAAGGAGCGCCAACGGCAGCTTATTTCGCACGCGCAAAATCCGTGGCCGCTGAAACCTCACGCCGGGGGCGACGAATCATGAGAGAGCCCGCCCTGATCCGCATGTTGCCGGACGGACGGCGCATGCATCTGCACGACGGCCCGATTGATTTGATCGTCGAAGCCAATGGAGCGCCGCAAGCAGTGTCCGCAGCCTACGAAGCGGCCGAGCGACGATTCGTCTCGATACTCGATGAACTCTGCGGCGAGTTGCCGCTGCTTCGCCAAGCGGCGCGCATAAATTCCGAGCGGCCTCGCGGCGCGGTTGCTCGACGCATGTTTGCGGCCGTCGAGCCTTATTGCGAGGATTGCTTCATTACCCCGATGGCGGCGGTAGCTGGCTCCGTCGCGGAAGAAATTATCGAAACAATGACGGCGGCGGCGGATCTTGATCGCGCGTACATAAATAATGGCGGCGACATCGCTCTGCATCTCGGTGATCGCCAGTCGTACAAGATCGGTATGGTCGAGCGGCCCGATCATCCTTCCCTGTTTGGCTACCTCGAAATAATTTCTGTCAATCCCGTTCGTGGAATTGCCACGAGCGGGTGGCGCGGCCGAAGTTTCTCGCTTGGCATCGCCGACGCTGTGACTGTTCTTGCCGATTGCGCTTCCGCAGCCGACGCTGCCGCCACCGTGGTCGCCAATGCCGTGAATCTTCCGGATCATCCCGGTGTCAGACGCACTCCCGCACGAGAGATTTCTCCCGACTCCGACCTCGGCGATCTACAGGTCACGCGTGGCGTTGAACCACTATCGCAATTTGAAATCGACGAAGCATTGATCAATGGCCTGCGGGCCGCAACTCAGCTGCGGGAAAAGGGTCTAATCCATTCCGCAGCGCTCTGCCTCCAGAAATGCGTTCGTTTGCTGCCAGGGCTCACGATGAAATCCGAATGCGATCGCAGGGATGGCTTTCCGAGGCTGCGCGCTCCCGAAGTTCACGCTCGATTAGAACTCGCCGGAAGGACGAACCCGCATGCCTGAAGTGCAACTCCGCAAACGCGTCATCGTCGTCGAAGAAATCTTCCACGAGGGGGGCCCCGTCGCTGCTGTTCCCTTGCGGCGCGCCGCCGCACTCGCGGTCATCCACAATCCCTTCGCCGGGAAATATGTCCCCGATATCGCTGGATTTATGGAGGACTTGAATCCACTCGGCCTTGAGATGGCAAAGGCTCTGGTCGCAGCGCTCGGAGGCGATCCAAAAATCGTCGAGGGATACGGTAAAGGAGCAATCGTCGGCCAGGCCGGAGAGTTGGAACACGGCGCGCTATGGCACGTCCCCGGCGGCTACGCGATGCGCGAACTTCTTGGCAACGCTAAAGCCATCGTGGCTTCTACTAAAAAGGTCGGAGGACCCGGCACTAGGCTCGATGTGCCCATTACCCACATCAACGCGTCGTATGTTCGCAGCCACTTTGATTCGATGGAAATCGGCATCGCCGACGCACCGAAAGCCGACGAAATTCTGCTCGCACTGGTAATGAGCACCGGCCCGCGCGTCCACGCGCGCGTTGGCGGCTTGAAGGCTTCTGAAATCAAAGGACAAGACGGTTTGCGATGAAAACCAAAATTCGGAAAATCGTAACGTTCGTCGAAGAAACGCGCACCGAAATGGGCCGGCCCGTGAATCCGCCAACGCGCCGCGCCGCAGCCGCTGCGGTCATCGAAAATCCTTTTGCGGGGAAGTACGTTGAAGATTTAACGGAGTTGATGGAAATCGGCGAGGAACTCGGCGCGCTGCTGACCGAGCGCGCCGTCGCTGCATTGGGAATCCCCGGCGCTTCCGCGGAAAGCTACGGTAAAGCCGCCGCCGTCGGTGAAAACGGCGAACTCGAACATGCTGCCGCGATTCTTCACCCCAAGCTCGGCACGCCTGTGCGCAAAACGCTCGGCAAAGGCGCGGCACTGATTCCCTCTTCCAAGAAACGCGGCGGTCCCGGCGTCCCGCTCGATATCCCGCTCGGACACAAGGATGCTGCTTTCGTCCGCAGCCATTTCGACGGCATGGAAATTCGCGTGAACGACGCCCCGCGCGCCAACGAAATCCTGATCGCCATCGCGGTAACCGATAGCGGCCGCCCACTGCCCCGCGTCGGCGGCCTGACCAAAGGTCAGATCAAGGGCGAAGACGGCCTGCGCTAGTAGAACAAGCTCAAGCATGTTCTACCTTGCCCACCTTCGGCAACCGCGTCGCGGGTGGAGTATTCCGGCTGCGCTCGCTGCAAATTTCTCCATCAATCACAACCATCCCAATCCCGGGCAAGTCGCCGAGACGCACGCTTTCAAGCAGCGTCTTCCCTGCCGAATGCTGCGCCGCATCCATAAAGACAAAATCCGCCGCCCGGCCCACTTCGATCAAACCGCTGTCGAGATTTCGCGTTCGTGCCGTATTCCCAGTCGCGAAACAAAACACTACCTCGGCGGGAATCTCTCCAACGGACGACAGCGCCGCGATCACACGGATAATCCCCAGCGGTTGTACGCCAGATCCCGCCGGCGCATCGGTTCCCAGGATCACGCGGTGCAATTGTTTCAACTCCTTCGCAGTGCGCAGTGTAAACAGAGCGGCGCGTTCATTCCCGTTGTGCACAATTTCCAATGCGCGCGACGACTCCTCGCACAGCGAACGAATTTGCGCATCGGGCAGCGCCGTATGCCCTCCATTGATGTGCCCGATTACGTCAGCATCCGCCGCCAGCACGACATCTTTATCAATCAAGCTGGAGCCCGGAATGGAAGGCCCGCCGGTGTGAATGGTGCTCTGCATTCCATGCTTACGCGCCCAGGCCACCATCTGCCGCGCCGTGGGCCCATCCTTCACGCTGCCGAGTCCCACTTCGCCGAGCAACCGAACTCCGGCCTCCGCGAGCGAGCGAAAATCTTCCTCGACCATTCCATGTTCAATCACCGGCGCGCCCGCAAGCACCTTCACGCCGCTCGGCCGCAGCGCCGCAAACGCGCGTTGCGCCGTGATCGCCATGGCTTTCACGCCAACAACATCTTTCGGGCGGCCGGGCATGTGAACTTCGCCCGCCGAAATCATCGTGGTGACGCCGCCGTGCAGGCAACTGTCAATCCAGCCGATCTGGTTCTGCCGCGGAGTCCAATCGCCCGCAACCGGATGCACATGGCTGTCGATTAATCCGGGAGCCAGCGTGGTGCCATTCGCATCGATCACGCGGGCCGCGCCTTCCGCGTCCACTTCCTTCTCGCGTCCGATCGCGGCGATTTTTCCATCCTTCACCAGGACGGTGTCCGCATCCAGAATCGGCTGCTGCAAATCTCCGCTCAGCAGCAAGCCAATGTTGCGGATCAGCAACTTCGCGCCGGCACCCGACTTCGCCGCTTCCTCATGCGCCATTTTCGCGACACCTCTCCCTGAGATTCCAGAATTGTTCCGTTCCTGAAAGAAAGCTACAGCTCGCCTCTTTTCATTTGCGAAAGCGCGAAGTCGCACGCCCGCGCGGTAAGCGCCATGTAGGTCAACGAAGGATTCACGCACGAAGACGAAGCCATGCACGCGCCGTCAGTCATGAAGAGATTCTTCACGTCGTGCGCCTGATTGTGGGCGTTCAACACCGATTTTTTCGGGTCGGCTCCCATGCGCGCGGTCCCCATTTCGTGAATCGTCAGTCCCGGCGGGTTGTTCTGCTTGTACGGGCGAATTTCCACCGCTCCGGCCGCTGTCAGCATCTCGGCCGCCTGAATCATCATGTCGTGCAACAACGCCTTTTCGTTGTCCCGCCACTCGCAATGAATCCTCAACACCGGAACACCCCAGGCATCCACGCGCTCTTTATCAATTTCGACAAAGTTGGCGGGATTCGGCAGACACTCGCCGAAACCGTGGAACGTCATCTTCCACGGGCCGGGCTTGCGCAGAGAATTCTTGAAGCTGGCGCCAAATCCACTTTCATGAATTCCGCGTTCCCAGCCTTCGCGCTCAGCTTGCCCCTGATACGCGTAGCCACGCACAAAGTTTTTCTGTTTGCCCGATACGTTGCGGAACCTCGGCACGTAGATGCCGTTCGGGCGCTTTCCAGTTTGGACGCGATCCAGAAATCCGGGAATGATTCCGTCCGCGCCGCCACCCATGATGTGGTCCATCAGATTTTTCCCCAACTCGCCGCTGCTGTTGGCCAGGCCGGTGGGAAATTCTGGTGTGGCGGAGTTGAGAAGAATCCGCGTAGACTCTAGCGTAGACGCGCAGAGAAAAATGATGCGCCCCTGAAACTCCATCGCTTTGTGCGTCTGCCCGTCAATCACCTTTACTCCGGTCACCCGCCGCGTCTGCGAATCAAAAATCAGGCTATGTACAACGCTATGCGGCCGAACCGTCATTCGCCCGGTTTTTTCGGCGACCGGCAAAGTCGCATTCACACTGCTGAAATAGGAACGCGTGATGCAACCACGGTGGCAAGGGCCGCAATAATGGCACGCGGCGCGCCCGTTGTGCGTTTGCGTCAGAATCGCCGCGCGGCCAATCGTCATCACCCGGTCGCGCCCAAATTGCCGTGCCATGCGTTCTTTCACGGCGACTTCCGCGCAATTCATTTCCATCGGCGGCAGAAAGTGGCCGTCCGGCAACTGCGACAATCCCTCCGCTTGCCCGGTGATTCCGGCAAAATCTTCCACGTAGTTGTACCAGGGCTCGATGTCGGCATAGCGGATCGGCCAATCGACGCCGATTCCCTCGCGCGCGTTGGCTTCAAAATCCAGGTCGCTCCAGCGATACGATTGCCGCGCCCACATGATGGACTTGCCGCCGACTTGCCGGCCACGAATCCAGGCGAACGGCTTGTCGGGATCCGTTGTGTACGGGTGCTCCGTATCCTTCACAAAAAACTTGCTGGCCCACTCGTCGCACGCGTAGCAGGTTCGCTGGATCGGCTGATCCTTCAGCGTCTCTTGGCGGTCGTTCATCCCGCGATATTTCATTTCCGAGATCGGCACGTGCTCGACGTAGTCGCGGTCCGGTTCGATCGGCCGGCCCGCCTCCAGGACCACAACTTTCAGCCCTTTTTCCGTCAGCTCTTTTGCGGCCCAGCCACCGGTCATTCCCGAACCGATGATGATAGCGTCGTAGGTCTCGGGCTTCTTCACGGACGTCATTGTTTCACCTCGGGCTCCGCTGGCACGCAACCGTGCAGCGCCCCGGGGATGATTTCGACTTTGAGTTCCTGATCCTGTCCGATCGGCGATGTGTAGTAACCCACCAGAACGAGCCGCCGCATTTGCGCGAAAAACGGGTGCAGCAGCGTCACCTCCCAAGTGCGAACCTGCTTGGGCAACTCTTCATTGCGCGTGGCAGCCAGCTCTTCGTCGAATATTTGAACGATTGCGGCTTGTTCATTCGGGGTCGCAGCGGCATAACCGTGGCCGAAGAGCGAATTGGACTTGCGGTCAGCTTCGGCCAGCCCTTCAAGAAAAATCTTGCGTTCCTCTTCCGTGGCCCAGTCGGTCAGAATCAAGTCGACGAATTCGTTCACTTTCGCGGCCTTTGCGCCGGGCGTGGCCGTGGCGGGAATCATTACGTCGCTCATCGCCAGAACGATTTCATTCTGCGCCGGGGAAAGCGTACGCAGAGTACCGGACTTGTTGGCTGCAAGCTGCGCCTGCAGCGTGGCAGTAAACGGATCCGACGACAACACGGAAAAAACACTCGCTGCTCCCATCAGGCGCAGCGCTTCACGACGCTCCATGATCCCTCCCGGGGTTCGGCCCACAATGGCTCGTTGAAAGTTACGCCTCTATCAAAGCCGCCGCAACCTGCATTATCCGATGAACGCCCCAGACAGCACTCCACCCCCGAGCGCGAACCGTCAAAGAAGCCAGAAAATTGGCGGATGAGCCTGTAAGCCGGAATCTTCGCGTCGCTTTTTGTTTTCAATAATTTCCGTAGAATCAACAAATGCGATCTGTCAACGAAGTCAGTTTTGACAGTGAAAACAGGCTTTGTGTCACAGTTATGGCACAGTTTTTGCGAACGCGGATGCTCTTCCAAGGGGCTGAACACTCACGCCGATTTTGCCGATGCCGTAAATGCCGCCGCATTCTTTCGGACAAACTCCTGTACACTCAGCGGCCTTTGCCCCGCCAGCGTGAGCACGTCGTCCGACATCCGGTCGAATCGGCCCGCGCGATGCAGATCGCCCATCGCCGCCAGGTGGTTCACCAGGTGAACCGGCCACCCTCGCTTGAGCAGCTCGTCCCGCCACGACTCGACCGGAATGTCCTGAAAGGTGATTGTGCGGCCCAGCGCCTTCGAATACTCCTGTGCAAAGAAATGCATGTTCTCGGACTGCGGACCGGTCAGGTGATAGATCTTGCCGATGTGCGGCTGCGGATTGGCGAGCAGCGCGGTAATCACACGTGCAACGTCTTCCGCTGCCACCGGCGAAGTCTTGCCCTCCCCGAACGGTAGCCTGATCTGATTGAATTCCCTGACTGAATCCGGAGTCAGAGTCAGGAAGAAGCCTTCGAGAAACACTGTCGGCCGCACGTGCACAACCGGCAGACCGGCCCAGTTCAGCGCCTGCTCGGCGAGCCAGTGCAGCTTGTGCTGCGGGCTCGGAGTAGTTTCGGTAATGCTCATCTGGGAGACCGTCATCTGCGACATATTGATGAACGCCTTCACGCCGTGATGCTTCGCCACCGCCGCCGCATTGACCGTCGCGGCCAGGTAGGCATCCGAAACCGACATGCCGAAGTACATCGTCTCGCAGC
>Ga0210406_10001716_pt1 | contig 26128 bp, 22 predicted proteins | sample IncBWC30MmetaG_FD_155454 | JGI IMG/M metagenome (GOLD analysis project Ga0210406, IMG submission 155454) | Forest soil microbial communities from Barre Woods Harvard Forest LTER site, Petersham, Massachusetts, United States - Inc-BW-C-30-M | ecosystem: Environmental > Terrestrial > Soil >... | reverse complement strand
CAGAAATTCGAAAGCGCTTGCATGCGTGGCCCCGTTGCGCGGACGCAAGGTGCGGAACACTTCGCGGATCGCTCCATTCTCGTGGCTTCGGGTGACGGCGACGAGCACGCCAGGCGTCTGTTCGCAGAGCGACGCCGCAAAGTCTGTCTCTTCCTCGGCAGCGAAGCGCGCGGTCGCAAGATCGGGCGCGCCGAACCGCGCGACCAGATGCGTTGCCAGCATCTCGACAATTGCGCTGCGATCTATTTCGTCGGCATCGACGATCTGCACCAGCGTCGAACGCCCGAGCGAAGTCAGTCCCAGAAAGCCAGCACGGAACGCGGTGCGCGCCTTGCCCGTCAGGTTGGCCGGATCGCAATGAGCAAAAGCGAAAGCGCCCGATACCGCCCACTCGCCTGGCTCGGCCGGTTTTTCAAAGACAAATGTGTCCGATGCATCGAGCCGAATGGTCCGCAGCAGCTTCACCTTGGGTCCTCCTGCGATCGGATCGGGCTGACGGACCGCTCCACGACGGCCACATTCCCAGCCCGCAACGGGCTGTTCGCCGGGATGCGACGGTGTCCGCCATTTGCGCGGACATCGGACTTTTCAGTGCAATAAGTATATACTTTCCCGGAAGTTCCGGCCAGTTGCCGCCCGCGGCTGGAAGACAGCTCAGGTTACAAGAAACGGTGAGAGTGATGGCTGATCTCACTAGACATCTCCTGATCTGCTCGTGCGACGACACAATGCCGCTTGACGCGGACGCCGTCCGTCGCGGCTGCCGTGGCGAAGCGACAGCCACAAAACAGCTATGCCGCGCCGAACTCGATCGCTTTCGCACAATTGCAGCGCAAGGTACGCCGCTCACGGTCGCCTGTACCCAGGAAGCGCATCTGTTCTCCGAGGTGGCGGAGGAGACTGGCCGCAAGAGCCCGATCCAGTTCGCCAATATCCGGGAGGCGGCCGGTTGGTCTAACGAGGCCGACCGGGCGGGACCGAAAATGGCCGCGTTGCTCGCGGCGGCGGCGGAGCCAATGCCGGCTGTCCCGTTCGTCGAGCTGCAAAGCGGCGGCGTTATCCTGATTTGCGGCCGCGATGAAACGGCAATCGAGGCTGCCAAGCTGCTCAAGGATCATCTCGACATCACCGTTCTGATCGAGCCGCCCGCCGCGATCGCACCGCCGCGAATAGCCGATTTTCCGGTGGCGAAAGGAAAAGTCAGAAATGCCAAAGGCCATTTCGGCGCGTTCGAGGTCATAGTCGATGATTTCGCGCAAGCTTTGCCGTCCTCGCGCGGCGTATTGGCGTTCGAGCCATCGCGCAATGACGCACGATCGAGCTGCGATATCATTCTTGATCTGACCGGCGGGACGGCGTTCTTCGCCGCCGCCGATTTGCGCGATGGTTATCTGCGCGCCGATCCCGGCAACCCCGCCGCGATGCTGCAGGCCGTGCTCAAAGCGCGTGATCTGACCGGCACTTTCCAGAAGCCGCGTTACGTCACCTACGATGCCACTCTCTGTGCCCATTCACGTTCGCAGGTCACAGGCTGCACGCGGTGCCTGGAGCTCTGTCCGACCTCGGCCATCACACCCGAAGGCGACCACGTCATCATCGACCCGAATGTCTGCGCAGGCTGCGGACAATGCGCCGCTGCCTGTCCTACCGGTGCGGCGTCCTATGCGCTGCCCACGGAAGATGCGCTAATGCGCAGGCTTCGCGCCATGCTGATCGCCTATCGCGAGGCCGGCGGCGAACAGGCTGTTGTGCTGGTGCATGACGATCCGCATGGCGCGCCGCTGATCGATGCGCTGGCGCGGTTCGGTGATGGGCTGCCGGCACATGTGCTGCCGTTTGCGGTCAACGAGATCACGCAGGTCGGGCTCGAGAGCGTCGCTGCCGCCTTCGCCTATGGCGCATCGGCGATGCGGTTTTTGCTTCGGGCGCGGCCGCTTCATGACGTTTCCGGATTGCTGCGGACGATGGCGCTGGCCGATCCGATCCTCACCGGACTCGGCTTCGGCGCGGGACGGATTGCCACCATCGAAACCGACGACCCGGACCCTCTGCTGGTGACGCTACGAGAGATACCAGCGATGCCCCCGGCGCCACGTCCGGCAAGCTTCCGCCCGCTCGGGGCCAAAAGAAGCGTGCTGCGCTTTGCGCTGAGCGAGCTGCATCGTGCCGCGCCCGAGCAAGTCGGCGTCGTTGCACTTCCGAAAGGGGCGCCGTTCGGAGCCGTCGAGATCGACGCCGGTGGGTGCACGCTGTGTCTATCCTGCGTGTCGGCCTGCCCGACCGGCGCATTGCGCGACGACCCCGATCGACCGATGCTGCGATTTGTCGAGGACGCCTGCGTTCAGTGCGGACTGTGCCAGGCGACCTGCCCGGAGCATGTCATTACCCTGAAACCTCAAATCGACTTTGACGCCGCGAGGGCCCCTGCCCGCATTCTTAAGGAAGAGGAGCCGTTCTGTTGCATCCGCTGCGGCAAGCCGTTCGGCGTAAAAAGCACGGTCGATCGCGTGGTCGCCAAGCTCGAAGGCAAGCACTGGATGTATTCCGGCTCATCCCGGCGGCTCGACGTCATCAAGATGTGCGAGGATTGCCGCGTCGTCTGTGTCGCCGAGGAAGGTTTTGATCCTTACGGCATGCAGAGCAAGACTGTACGCACGACCGATGACTATCTTCGCGATCGTGGGCCGCAACAGCGCGACGGCCAGGACAGCTGAATCAAATAGCAGAGTAGACGTGCTCAGGCCGGCACGACCGGAAACTTCTCCTTGTGCAAGGCGGCCAAGGTCTGCGGATCCAGCTTCAGATGAGCTTGCACCAGTTCGGGGGGTGTCAGCGCCAGCCACTGGTTGAACGAGACATCGGCGTAGTAGTCGCTCTTGAAGACTTCGAGGAAGCGCAGCGTCGTGGTGCCGGTGTTTTCGATGTAATGTCCCATCGCGAACGGCACGAAGCCGACGTCGCCTGCCATAAAATCGAAAGTTCGCGCCTGGCCTGACGCCGCGAACACACCCATCCGCGCTTGCCCCTCGATGTAATATTGCCACTCGTTGGTGTTCGGATGCCAGTGCAGCTCGCGCATGCCGCCTGGTTCGACCTCCACCAGCGCAGCCGAGATCGTCTTCGACGCCGGAAATACGCTGGTATCGGTGATCCGCACCGTGCCGCTCTTGGTCTTGATCGGCTGCTGCGCCAGCATTTTGTGGCTGAGGGTCGGCGACACCGCGGTGGCTCCGGCGCTCTTGTCGGAGCTGAGCGCCCCCGGCACCTCGGCCGCGAAAATGTAAAGCTGGCTCGGATCCGGCACTTTCGCAAAGGCCGATCCGGGGACACCGAAATTCTTCGACAGCACCTCTGGCGGGATGTGCTTGACCCAGTCGCTGAGCAGGAAGGTGTTGTCTTCGTCGAAATCGCCGTCGTCGAACACAAGCAGGAATTCGCAGCCGTCCGGATTGAGCCCCTGGATCGAATGCGGAGTGCCCCCTGCGAAATACCAGAGATCGCCGACGCCGACGTCATCGACGAACTGGTGTCCCTGGGGATCGACGGCGGTGATGCGGGCGGTGCCGTAGAGCATGTAGGCCCATTCGGCAGCCTTGTGCCAATGCAGTTCGCGAACGCCGCCGGCATTCAGGCGCATGTTCACGCCGGCGATGTCCTTGGAAACACCGAGCTCCCGCACGGTGACCTGGCGGGTCCAGCCGCCGCTCTCCTGCCGCACATGCGAGTCGGAGAAGGAAAAGCGCAGATTCGGCAGCGTGCCGTGATCGGTCGGCGGCGGCACCAGGATGTCCGGATTCTGCCGGTCGCGGAGCAGGTTGCGCGGGCCGGGATCGGTACCGCCATGTCCGGGCCGCATTGGTTGCGGAATGGTCTCGCCGGTTTGGGCGCCGGCAGCGCCTGCCACCGTGAAAATGCCGCCGGCCGCAGTCGCGGCCAACAATGTACGTCGCGTGACATCATCCATGATTTTCACTCCCTTGAAGTATCGGCGTTTTGCAGGATTTTTTGCGCTGCGCAGAAAGCTCATCGTGGTGTTGCAATATGGCCCGCGCCTCCGGTCGACATTGATCGTTGCCTATTCGGCATTCGGTAAATTCGCTTCGATCGCCGATCGGCACGGACACCAGATGGTTATTCCGCCGGGGTCGCCGAAGGCTGTCCGTGTCCGTCTTGGTTGGTGAGTTGCCGGTCAAGCCAGCGGTCGTGATGCTCCTTGGCCCAGTTGAGATCGACCTCGCCGGTCCCCATGGCTTCGAACGCGCCCTCCATCCCGAGTGTGCCGATATAGATGTGGGCCAGGATCAGGGCGACGAACAGGACGGCCACGACGGCATGCACCACCTGTGTGAGCTGCATCTCGGCGATCTCGGTTCCATAAAAAGGAAACAGCAGCAAGAATCCGGAGATGGAGACTGCGACGCCGGCAGCAACGGAGAGCCAATAGACCAGCTTCTCACCAAGATTAAAGCGTCCGGCCGGCGCATGTTTGTCTTTGATGAAGCCGCCGCCCTGCTTGAGCCACTCGAGGTCGACCTTGCCAAAAAAATTGTCGCGGAAGAAGATCAAGGTGATTAAGACGAGGCCGACCACGAATGAGAAGCTGGTGAAGTTGTGGACGTACTTCGCGACTTGCGAAATATCCGAGAATGTGTCTGGGCCGACGACCGGCAAGAGCAAGATCTTGCCGAAGGTGATATTCAATCCGGTCAAGCCGAGAACGACGAATGAGACGGCCGTCAGCCAATGTGAATAACGCTCAAAGGCTTTGAAGCGGAGGATTTTCTTTCCCGAGCGTCCTGCGGCAATTCGAATCCGACCGATGATCAGATAGGCGAGGCCCAGGAAAATGATCGTGCCGAGGATCACGATCGCACCGCCCCAATGCAGCAGCACTTCGTGAAAATAATCCCATGTCCGCCCGGCAGGCTGGATCAGTACACTGGCTTTCTCGTCGGGGATGTCGATGCGCCCTTCGATGCGAGGGACTTGCTTGAACAGGTCTCGTTCGCTGGTGACACTCGCGGTTGGATTGGGGGCGCCGTCCGGATTGAGCTTCTGCGCGATCGCCGGGCCGAGCGCCGCGATCCCGAGTAAGAGCATCATGATGAGGACCCCGAGGCGAATGCGTGCAAGAAAAATCATGACGATCATCCTCCTCCCGGGGTTGCGGCCATCAGGCCTGTCCGCTCAGCCTTCGATGCGCTCGTGATAGGCCGTCATCCAGCCCCACGCGCCGGAGCCGTAGCCGCGCTTGAGCACGCGCTCCTTGTAGATCTGCGCGATGATATCGCCGTCGCCGGCAAGCAATGATTTGGTGGAGCACATCTCGGCGCATAGCGGCAGCTTGCCTTGACCGAAGCGGTCCGAGCCGTATTTCTCGAACTCCTCGGCGCTGCCGGGAGCTTCCGGCCCGCCGCCACCGGCACAATAGGTGCACTTGTCCATCTTGCCGCGCGAGCCGAAATTGCCGACCTTGGGGTATTGCGGCGCGCCGAACGGGCATGCATAGAAGCAATAGCCGCAGCCGATGCAGATATCCTTGGAATGCAGCACGATGCCGTCTTCGGTCGGATAAATACAGCTGACCGGGCACACGGCGGCACAGGGCGCATCGGTGCAATGCATGCAAGCCATCGACACCGAGCGCTCGCCAGGCTTGCCGTCATTGATGGTGACGACGCGCCGCCGATTGATGCCCCATGGTACCTCGTTCTCATTCTTGCATGCGGTGACGCAGGCGTTGCAGTCGATGCAGCGGTCCGCGTCGCAAAGGAATTTCATGCGCGCCATGGTTTACGCCCTCTCACGCTGCCCTGATCTGGCAAAGGGTCGCCTTCGGCTCCTGCATGCCGGTCGCAGGATCGTAGCCGTAGGTGGTGAGCGTATTTACGCTCTCGCCGAGCACGATCGGATCGAAGCCTTTCGGATATTTGGCACGGAGATCGGCGCCCTCAAACCAGCCGGCGAAATGATAGGGCATCCAGGCAAGGCCCTTGCCGACGCGCTCGGTCACGAGCGCCTTCATCCGGGCCCTTGAAGCGTTCTCCGCGCCGGTCACCCACACCCATCCGCCATCCTCGATGCCGCGCTCGCGTGCATCCGCCGGGTTGATCTCGACATACATGTGCTGCTTCAACTCGGCGAGCCACTTGTTGGATCGCGTCTCCTCGCCGCCGCCCTCATACTCCACCAGCCTGCCTGAGCTCAGGATCAGCGGGAATTGCTTGGCAATGCCACGATCGACGGCAGCCTTTTGCACGGAAAAGCCGATGTTGGGTACGCGGAACTGCTTGGCGTCCGGCAACGTCGGATAGTCGGCGACCAAATCCGGACGTGGCGTATAGATCGGTTCGCGATGGACGGGAATCGGGTCGGGAAGATTCCAGGCGATCATGCGCGCCTTGCCGTTGCCATACGGTGAACAGCCGTGCTCGATCGCCACCCGCTGAATTCCGCCGGAAAGATCGAGCGACCAGGACACCGCATCCGGATTGGCGGAATTCACGCGCTGGATGACTTCCATTTCCTGCGGCGAGAGGTCCTTGTCCCAGCCGAGCTTCTTGAGCACGCCTAAAGTGAACTCGGGATATCCGTCCTTGATTTCGGAGCCGGCCGAATAGGAGCCCTCCGCGAGAAGATTATCGTGCTCCTCCTTTTCGACTTCCTGGCCGTTTTCCATCACCTTGCGCTTGACGACACGCTCCACGCCAAACCGAGCGCGGAACGTGCCACCGCCTTCCTTCACTGGCAGACTGGTGTTGTAAAGGATGGGCGTACCCGGATGCTTGAACTCCGGCGTTCCCCAGCACGGCCACGGCAGGCCATAATAATCGCCGCCGACTTCCGGATCATCCTTCGGCGCCCGCAAGGTGACCAGGTCGAACTTGGCCTGGTTCTTCATATGGGCCTTGAGCCGCTCGGGCGACTGCCCGCAATAGCCGGTCGACCAGCCGCCGCGATTGATCTCGCGCAGGATATCCTCTGCGGACACCTTGTTGTTTTCGACCTTGATGTTCTTGAACATCCGGTCGGCGAAGCCGAACTTGCGGGCAAGCAGGTACATGGTGTCGTAGTCGTTTTTCGATTCGAAAACCGGCTCCACGATCTTCTCACCCCACTGCAAAGAGCGGTTGGACGCCGTACGCGAGCCGTCCATTTCGAAGCTCGTGCAGGCCGGCAAAAGATAGATTCCATTCTTGCGCTCCGACAGCACCGACCATGCGGTCGGATAGGGATCGCAGACCACCAACAGTTCGAGTTTCTCGATGCCGCGCTTGGCTTCCGGCATCCGGGTAATGGTGTTGACGCCATGTCCCATGATGAACATCGCTTGCACATTGTCGGGCTGGCTGACCTGATCCTTTGGCAGCAACGTTGCGTCGAACCAGCGCGTCGACGGAATGCCCGGCGTTTGCATCAACTTCTGGTCCGGGAAGCGGGATTTCATCCACTCATAATCCACTTCCCACACCCGGCACCAATGCCGCCAGGCGTCCTCGGCAAGACCGTAATAGAGCGGCAGCGTCGTTACATCGAGACCGAGATCGGTGGCGCCCTGCACATTGGTGTGGCCGCGAAAGATGTTGGCACCGGTGCCAGGAGATCCCACATTGCCGGTGACCAGAGTAAGGATGCAGCTGGCGCGGACATTGGCCGTTCCGGTGGTGAATTGGGTTTGTCCCATCGCCCAGATCAGCGTCGCCGGCTTTTGCTTGGCGAAGGTTTCGGCGATGTGCTTGACCTGCGCTTCGGGCAGGCCAGTGACCCTTTCGACCTCGTGCGGCGGCCACTTCGCCACGTGCTTGCGGATTTCGTCGACGCCGTAGACGCGCTGGCTCAGGAATTCCTTGTCTTCCCAGCCGTTTTCGAAAATGTGCCAAAGCATCCCGTAGATCGTGGCAATGTGGGTGCCAGGACGCACGCGGACATACTCCGTCGCGTGCGCGGCAGTCCGCGTCATTCGCGGATCGACCACGATCATGTTGGCGCGGTTGAGCTCCTTGCCTTCGAGAATATGCTGAAGTGAAACCGGATGCGCCTCTGCCGGGTTGCCGCCCATCACCATGATGGTCTTGGCATTGCGGATGTCGTTGTAGCTGTTCGTCATCGCGCCATAGCCCCAGGTATTCGCAACCCCTGTGACCGTGGTGGAATGGCAGATCCGCGCCTGATGATCGGAATTATTGGTGCCCCAGAAGGCCGCAAGCTTGCGGTTGAGGTAGGCGGCTTCATTGGTGAATTTCGCCGAGCCCAGCCAGTACACTGAATCCGGCCCCGACTTCTGGCGAATCTCAAGAAGCTTGTCGCCGATCTCGTCGATGGCCATCTCCCAGGAGATGCGCTTCCATTGACCGTCGACGAGTTTTACCGGGTAGCGCAGCCGGCGCTCGCTCAGCACGTCGTCGCGGACGGCTGCGCCCTTGCAGCAATGCGAGCCACGGTTGATCGGGCTGTCGTAATCAGGCTCCTGGCCGATCCACACCCCATTGGCGACCTTGGCGATCACCGAGCAGCCGACCGAGCAATGGGTGCAGATGTTCTTCCGCATCGTCACTGTCGCACCCGCGGGCGGTGGCGGCCCGGCCTCCGCCTTGCGGATGCCGCTGAGCGGGAGACTGCCGAGCGCCGCTAGCGCCCCGGCACCGATACCGGAGCGCTTCAGGAAGCCTCGTCGATCCAGATCGCCACTTGATTTGGTTGACCGTGCGCCGGCGACGCTTCCGTGGCTTCGATGGCATTCCGACTTTTTGATCAGCACGGACGCCTCCCCTACCGGGCTGGATAGCTGTTGACGCGGTAGAAGTCTTGAACCTCGGGGGAATTCGCCTGGTAGCGTGCCCTGCGCTTTTCTTTGAGGTCAACAGGCCCGGCAGTCGCCGGCTCCGGCATCAGCGCGCTCGTGGCCGCGGCTGCAATTCCGGCGATCGCGGCGCGAAACAAATCGCGTCGGGGGATCAAAGACTTGAGGGGCCCCTTCATAAAGGCCGCACTCCTCTCAAATCAAGCCGTGGCCATAACGCCCCCACGGCTTGGCCTGGATTATCCTGTTGCATCGACACGCTACTCCTCGGACATCGCTATGACAATCGCTCTCTCAAGCGTGATTCCGCAATTCCGCGCGGAAAAATTGACACCTAGCAAGGAACGTTTCAGCGCTTTGCATTCTGTCTAGATCCGCAGCTCAACAAGCCGTCATGCATGCCGGATTTTTGACGTCGGGACGCGGATCGTCGACGAACATCTTGCGATTCGGCATCCTGATCGCGCCAAGCGTGCTGGCGTCGAGCGTCGCGTCAGCGGAAAGCAATCCATTGATATTGAGGATGTAGGCCGAGACCGCATACACGTCATCATTGCTCAGCGATTGCGGCGCATTCTGCGGCATGGCGCGGCGGATATAATCGAACAGGGTCGGCGCATACGGCCAGTAGCTGCCGACAGTTCTCACCGGCTTTTGCGTCGCAAGCGTGCCCTGCCCGCCGACCAGCTGATCGCCGATGCCGCCCTCGCCCTTGGCGCCGTGACAGGCCGCGCATTGCTGATCGAAGACCTCGCGGCCGTGACTGACGTTGCCACTTCCCGGCGGAAGGTTATTGCCGTAGCGGTCGATGTCGATATTCCAGCCCGCGATCTCCGCCGGCGTCGCAGCACGCCCGATGCCATAAGGGCTTTGCGCCTGCGCGGCTGTCGCGCATACCAGCGCAAATACGGCAAATGTTGCAATGCGAAGCTCACGCAAGGGCATTGGTCACCTCGCCACCAGCAGCGATACGCCAGGGCCAGATCGCGTTGTTGTGGTAATAATAATTTTCGCCGCGAACCGCGAGAAGTTCGGCCAAGGTCGGCTGCACGTAGCCGGTTTCATCGATGGCGCGGCTTTGAATGACGGCGCTCTCGCCGTCCCAATGCCATGGAAGCCGAAAGCGGGTCAACGCCCGCGTCAGCACCGGCTGCTGTAGCCGCGCCTCCTGCCAGTTCTTGCCGTCATCGACAGAGACTTCGACACGCCGGATCTTGCCATGCCCGCTCCAGGCGATGCCGCTGATCTCATGAAATCCGGGCGCGCTCAGCCGCTGGCCGCCCGAGGGGCGCGTGATAATGGATTTCGCTTCCATGTAAAATGTGAACTGCCGCGCCGAGCCATCAGGCATCAGATCCGTGTATTTCGAGGTCTCCTCCCGCGAATAGGCCGGCTCGGCGGCGACGTGCAGACGGCGCAGCCACTTCACGCTCATATTGCCTTCGAATCCGGGCAGCAGGAGCCGCAGCGGATAGCCTTGCTGCGGGCGCAGCCGCTCGCCGTTCTGGCTGTAGACCAGCATCGCGTCATCAAGACATTTTTCGATCGGAACGCTACGCGTCAATGCAGCCGCATCGGCGCCCTCGGCGACGACCCATTTGGCGCCGGCCTGCAATCCCGCTTCCTGCAGCACCAGTTTCAAGCTGACCCCGGTCCATTCCGCACAACTCAAGAGACCGACGAGATCGGAAGCCGTCTTGCCGTAGGGCTTTTTGTAGTTGGGGTTGCCCGAGCATTCGAGGAAATAGATGTGCGACTCCGAAGGAAAACGCCGGATGTCATCCATGGTAAAGATCAGGGGCCGGTCGACGAGGCCATGGAGCATGAGCCGGTGTTGCGCCGGATCGATCGTGGGGACGCCGGCATGATGGCGTTCGTAGAACAGTCCGTTCGGCGTGATGATGCCGTCGAGGTCCTGCAGCGGCGTTCGTCCAGACGCCGACAGGTATTGCGGCAGGTCCTTTGGTATATTCTTGATGACGCCCTTTTCGAATGGCGAGGGCGTTCCATAGAGCTGGCTTCCCATGGGATCGCCAGGCGTCTTCATCCATTCCGGCACATTGGGCGGCAGGTTAGCCGCACTTTCCGTTGCCGCCGATGCCTTGCTGCCGCCGAGACTGCTGGCAACGGCGGCCCCAACCACCAATGCACCTCCTTCTCGCAGGAATCGGCGACGAGATGTCGGAACAATCCTCCTGTCGATCTCGGTTGGCTTGTTCATCATAAGCTATCCGCTCGAAATCGGTACGCCTGGATTAACTCAATGAAGTTCGGCCGTGTTCCAGGAGTAATGTGCGCTGAGGTACTTCACTGAGCGAGGCGCCGCTTGCCGAGGATTGCCGCGCCTGTTCCAATCTTGCTGATACAGTGCCGTTGACCGGAGCGCTGCCCGCAATGGACCTCGCCGAAGCATCGCGCATCGAAAAGGCCGCATCGTTACCGATGCGGCCATCTCTATCTGTCGCGCCCAGTTTCGGCCGCTTTCATCCTGATGGCAGTTCACCGGCACTCGTGCCGGCGACCACCATGTCTGAGGGACATCTCTGAAGCCGGCCCATGGGAACGGTACCGGCCACAAGAAACACCGTTCGCAGTGCTGTCCGTCGCGGCATAAGCGTAACTGCCACTGAACGGTCCCAAACCTGCCACGGCGTCCATGCGCGCCGCCGGCGTGGGCCGGCCGCCGTTCAAGACGTCATTGTTGGGGTAGTAAAACGCGAACGCACCTGGCTCCTGGATAGCAGCCTGTGCGAATACCGGCGTTGCGAACATCAGCGACAGAATCGCTGCCGCGCTGAAGATCTTGAATCTGGTCATAGCTTGTCTTCTTCCGTGAATCGATGCGTAGCGAGATTCGGGAATTCTCGCCTTCTCCGCCCCTTAAATGCTCAGAGGCCTCATCACGGAGGTAAGCTGAAACTCTAGGCGTCCCACTAAATTGGGCTTCAGGAAGCTAAATTGATCTTTACTTCGAGGACATGCATCGCGCCTTGAATGCAATGCTTCTGCGCTTGGCGACTGGAAGCGGCTGCTAAGCCGCTTCCATCTCCATTCCCTTATCGGCGGTGCGCGATATGGTGACGTTGCACATGACGTTCCATGGATGCGTTGCCGTTCCGCCAGTCGTTTCGCCAGTAACCGCCGTCGGTGTACGGATTGCCGGCTCCCAGGTTTTGGCAATTTGCGTTCGGGTAGAACTGCGCGCAATAGCCGGGATCTTCGATAACGGCCTGCGCCAGTGCGGGAGTTGCAAACGCTGCCGCGATAACAGCGGCGGCGCCTATCAATGCGAGTTTCATTTCAGTCTCCTGGTTGGTTCTCTGGGCAACGTGAAGCGAAAATGGGAACGCGCGTCGGTTCTGACAACAAGCTTTTTGATTGGCCAATTTTAAAATTCAATTTAATGGCGCCGGCGTCTGGACAAACCTAGATCGGCGTCGGTTACGCAAACGCTCTCGTGAAATAATGGAATTTCGCCATGTCCGACACCTCAACAAAGATTGCCATCGCACTCTTCATCTTTTTGGCGGCGCCTGCCGCTTCATTTGCACGGACAGCGGGTGAAGCAGGGATGGGAAACGTTCCAATCAGTGGTATTGCGCCCGGACCCGCAAACGCCGGCGGATTGAACAATGTGATGGTCGATCCGAGCGGCATCGCCAACGCCGCCAAGGTAGTCCCGCTGCCGCAGCCGCGCATCACCGTCCCGGTGGTTCCGAAATTCAAGTAAGGCCGAGAGACCTCGCGATTTTCGCGCGGCGATGCCGGCGGATTACGACAAATATGATCTAGCCCATCAGGAGGATTAACGCATGAAGCACGCGACGATCGCGGAAGCGGCTTTCATAGGCGACGCCAATTTGCGGTCAACTGCGAAGCCTCGCAGGCGACCAATCCACAAAATGCCGGCGTCGTTTTCGGTCGCTTATTTCGCGGGCGCCCTCGTTACTGATCTTGTCTATTGGCAGATGCCTGATGTGATGTGGGAGAGGTTCTCGATCTGGCTGATAACCGTTGGTCTGATCATGGCGGGCCTTGCCACTATCGCTTATGTGATCGACCTTTTGGGCGGCAGACAAATCGATAGGCCGGCCTGGCCCCGCGCGGTCGGCTACGCACTCGCGGTCTTGCTCTCGCTGTTCAATGCCTTCGTTCACAGCCGCGACGGTTACACAGCGGTGGTACCAACCGGCCTTGCGCTTTCCGGACTCGTCGTTGCCGTTCTCATATTGACGGCCGGGGTTGCCTCGGCCCTGGCAAATCGTCGCGCAGGAGCATGAATATGATGCACGCCCTTAAGAATGCAGGCTCGGCGAAGCTAGCGCGTCGTCTCGCCGCTCTCTCTGCCGCTGTCGCCGTCCTGGCACTCGCCGGCTGCGACGATAATGGCGGCGACCCGAGAATACAGATCGGCGCCAATCCCGTGCTGCCCCAACTACAGCAGTATTTGATGCCGCCGATACGGATCGCAAAGGTCGTCGGATGGGGCAACGAAACTCCGACTGTGCTGCAGGGATTGCAGGTCCACGCCTTGGCTACCGGCTTTGAGCACCCGCGGTCACTCTACGTCCTCCCCAATGGGGATGTGCTGGTGGTCGAGAGCAACGGTCCGAAAGCGCCGATTTACCGGCCCAAGGACATCATCACCGGCTGGGTGCAATGGTTCGCCGGCGCCAAGGCCGAGGACGCAAACCGCATCACGCTATTGCGCGACACCAATGGCGACGGCGTTCCCGAGCTCCGCACCGTCTTTCTCGACCACCTCAACTCGCCATTTGGCGTCGCGCTCGTTGGCCACGATCTTTACGTCGCGGACACCGACGCCATCGTCCGCTATCCATATCAGGATGGACAGACCAGCATCACTGCGGCGGGCACCAAGCTCACCGATCTTCCTGGCGGACCTATCGATCATCACTGGACAAAGGCTCTGTTGGCCAGTCCGGACGGCTCCAAACTCTACGTCGGCGTCGGATCAAACAGCAACATCGGCGAAAACGGAATTGGCGCCGAATATGAACGAGCCGCGATCTGGGAGGTTGACCGCGCATCGGGCGCGCATCGCATTTACGCTAGCGGCGTACGCAATCCTACCGGGCTTCAATGGGAGCCTGAGACCGGCAAACTCTGGGCCATCGCCAACGAACGCGACGAGATCGGGCCCGACCTGGTTCCGGACTATCTGACGTCGGTGCGCGACGGCGGCTTCTACGGCTGGCCCTACAGCTATTACGGCCAACACCTAGATCCCCGCATCATGCCGCAGCGACCCGACCTGGTGGCGTCGGCGATTGCGCCGGACTACGCGCTGAGTTCTCACGTCGCGCCATTGGGATTGGCGATGTATGCAGGCACCGAGCTTCCCGCCAACTACCGCGGCGGCGCGTTCGTCGGCGAACACGGAAGCTGGGATCGAACGCCTCTTAACGGCTACAAAGTGGTCTTCGTGCCGTTCAGCGGCGGAAAGCCCAGCGGCCCGGCACAGGACATCGTGACAGGATTCCTCGATGCCAACAACGACGCGCGCGGGAGGCCGGTTGGACTGGCAGTCGATCGCGCCGGCGCGTTACTGATCGCCGACGATGTCGGAAACACGGTCTGGCGCGTGTCATCGGCTCACCCTGGTTCTTCACCAAAGCCGGGTACCTAGCAGGCCCACATAACCCAAATAACAAAAAGCCCGGCACAGGCCGGGCTTTTTGCTTTGTCGGAAAGCATCACCGACCGGCCGGCGCCGAGATCACATGGCCCTCGCTGTAGTCGGACAAGTCTTGTTGTTCGACAGATGGTGAGATCACGGAATCATTGGCCTTGCGGAACTGCTCGGTCGCGTGCACGCGCGCGCGATCCGATTTGTGGGTGTGGCGTTGGGCTGCGGCGGCGAGCTGAACTGTCGACCCGACAATCAGCAACGCGCCGAGAATGGTTAGAGCCGTCTTTCGCATTGTAGTCTCCTTTAAATAGTTTCCGTTGATCAGACACGGACGCTCCAGCGCGAGCCATTGCATCGCGCCAAGGCGCTGTATGTCTGTCCAAGAAATAGTGTCGGAGGACGCTCTCGCTGACCCCATCAGGTCACCATCGCGTCATTACACGATGATTGCTGTGCGATCGATAAGGACTCCCGTCGCGTCTTCAGTTTGACGCTCTCAAGATCCTGTCTTCCGATTTCTTTAAATTGGCGGCGCCCTTTTGCAGCGCCTCTGTCTCTTCGAGTGACATCTCCGGTTCGAGGATCCGGACTACGCCACTTTGACCAACAATGCTCGGAAGGGACAGCGTAACACCGAACCTTTCATGGTAGCTTCCTATTGGTACGACTGCCCGTTCATCGCGAAGAACGATCTCCGCGATCCGTGCCGCTACGATGCCGATGCCAAACTGGCTCGCGTCGTTGCCTTCGATAATCGTGATATTGGCATAGCGAACGCTGTTTTCGATTTGCTCGCGAACGCCCACGAGCGTTTCGCCGCGCTCTCTGATGAGCGCGCTGATCGGCACACCGGCGATGCGGGCGCTCGACCAGAGGAACACCTGCGAGACGCCGTGTTCTCCAACGACCTGCGCCTCAACCTGATTGGCATCGACCTCAAAATGCTGTGCCAAATGAACGCGGAATCGCAAGCTATCCAGGAAGGTCCCCGTGCTCAGGACGCGATCGTGCCCCGCGCTGACGCGGGCAATATCGGCGAGGGGATCCGGAGGATCGGTTACCACCAAAATAACAGCGCCAGGTGCGGCGCGGACGATGCGCGGAACGATGTCGCGATAGATTTCGGCATTCGTTTCCAAAAGCCGCAACCGACCCTGGGGATCACTACGATCCGTGGCGCCGCCGGCCTTTTCGTTGATGCCAGCAGTAACCATCACCAAGGCCGCATCCGCCAAATCCTCAAAGTCCCCGTCGACGACTGCCGTCTTTGGGCAAAGCGGCGATCCGTAGCGAAGATCGGTCGCGACCGCCTTGGCGCGTTTGCGGGTTCGGTCCACGATGACGATGTTGCGGGCACTGCCACGGATCACAGCCGCGAGCGCGCATGCACAGCCGACTCTTCCCGCGCCAACGATCCCAATCTTCATGATCACGTACCCTTTCGCAAGATGCGGCTAAGCCGTGGTTGATTCAGGTAAGGGGTAATGGAGCATACGTCGCGGAATGACGCGGCTTTCTCAACTAAAAACGAATTTAGCCTTCTGAAGACGCGCGGGCGAATCCTAAATCACTGTTTAGTGGCGCACCTAGCTCGACAATCCTAAATCACGTTCAGTGCAGCCACGCCTTTCTCTCTGGGCGACATCATGCGGCTGCCGAGCGGACGGCGCGCGGCCCGCGCCTTACGCCCCCGAGTGATGCGGGTGCGCGCCGTCCTTTTCAAAAAGAACTGCGCAAGCGCAATGGACGCGCAGTTGACCTGGTGCCACGAGAACTTCGTCCGCACAATTTTCGCGGGGTTTGATTAGTTCTCCATGAAGCTTCCTGATTTTATCCGCACGACAACTTTCCGCTGGACCGCCGGTGCGTTCGCGGTATGCATCGTGTTGTTCTCCGCCTTCGTTTACTGGGCGGCCGCCGACTATATGCTGGCGAAGACGGATGCTGCCCTTAGCGAGGAAAGTCTCGCTATCGCCGCGGATTCTCCGGATCGACAGTTGGACGCCATCGATGATCGATTGCGCCAAGACCCGCGCCGCATCAAGCTGACGGGCCTGTTTGATCGGGATGGGCATCGAATCGCGGGCAACTTGAAAGGCCTGCCACAGGGCCTGAAGATCGACGCGCCGGTTCAGGGCGTCGTGGCAGTCCGGTTCGACCCAAATGGCGCCGAAGAAACGACCGTTCGCGCCATCGCGCGCAGCCTGCCGGACGGCAATGTGCTTGTGATTGCCCGCAATGCGGCCGAATTGAAGCAGTTTGCCGAGGTTGTGGCGCGAGCTTTGATGTTGGGCTTGCCCTTCGCCCTGGGCTTCGGCCTCTTGATCGGCATGGTCCTCAGCGTTCGAGCCCAGAAGCATGTGGACGAATTCAACTCCCTGGTCCGCGGTATTGTCGCCGGTGATTTGCGACAGCGCCTGCCCACCGCGGGCCTTGACCACCCCTTCGACAAACTTGCTGAAACCGCAAACCGCATGCTGGACGAGATCGAGACTCTGGTGCGAGAGATGGCAGGGGTCGGCAATGAAATCGCTCACGACCTGCGCACACCGCTCACCCGGATGCGTCTCGCTCTCGAACGCGGGCGCGCAAATGCCAAAACGCTGGAGGAATTGCGGACCGTCACAGAGCGGGCGATTGGCAACGCTGACCAGGCATTGGCGATTATAACCAAACTCCTGCGCATCGCAGAGATAGAACATGGCGGCCGCCTCAACGGGCTCGACAACGTTGCGCTGGCAGACCTCATCAGAGAAGTTGGCGATCTATATGAACCGATCGCGGACGACAGGCATATCGCGCTGCGCGTCATATCGAAAGACGATGCAACGGTGCGCGGCAACCGCGACCTGCTGCTTGAGGCAATCGCCAACCTGGTGGACAACGCCGTGAAGTTCACGCCTGATGGTGGGCACGTGGAACTCACCCTGGTCCAGGGCAAGAACGAAAGCATCGTTCGCGTCTCTGACTCTGGACCCGGCATCCGGGAAAATGAACGCCAGGCAGTCACGCGGCGTTTCTACCGTTCGGACAAGAGCCGAACCACCTTGGGAGTTGGCCTTGGACTGAACCTGGTCTCGGCGGTCGTCAAGCTGCACGGCTTCCGCCTCACGATAGCCACCGGTCCGGGTTGCGTGGCTGAGATAGCGTGCGCACTTGCCACCGTTTGAGACCCAGCCGCTGATCTTGCGCTCGCTTACTTTTGGTTCGAGTGCGCCTGACTGAAAGAAAATTTAATAGAGACGGCAGACGAGAATTCCCATCTCAAGGCCATCGCGACGTCGGCGTTTGTCTTGCGGAGACGCGCCGACATCTGAAGGTCCTGTGGCGGAACGTCCGCCAATCCCAATGGAGAAATGTCATGCGAGGACGATTGATGATGATCTTGGCAAGCGCGCTGCTTGCCGGCAGCCTTGTTGCCACCGGTGCACAAGCCCGCGGCGGCGGCGGTGGCGGCGGACACGGTGGTGGCGGCTTTGGCGGAGGTCACATGGGTGGCTTTGGCGGCGGTCACATCGGTGGCTTCGGTGGTGGCCACTTCGGTGGCTTTGGCGGTGGCCACATCGGCGGTTTCGGCGGAGGCCACGTGGGTGGTTTTGGCGGAGCCCACATCGGTGGCATCGGCCGAGGTCACATCGCTGGTCTCGGCCGGGATCACTTCGGCGTCGGAAGACGTCATTTCCTCGGAGGTGGCTATTACGACTACGGCCTCGATTGCCCGTATTACCCGTATTACACGTCCGACACTTTGCCGTACAACTGCACCTACTGAATGTTAAGCCGATCCGAAAGCCGCCGACGCGCGGCTTTCGCGGCTTCAATGGGCTCACCTGGAAAGCTGGCGAACAACGCCGGCGCGTCCCGGTGGGCCCAACTCATTTCGACAGCATGCAAGGTCTGCTCACCCAAGCAACGCCAATTCGACGGTCAACCCCGATTGAATTCGAATTTAATGTCCTAAACCCCAATTTAATGGCTCCCCCGCTTCCCACGGCTATCCTCTGGCCATCCGCTCGAGTTTCGAACGGCAGAAGACATCCTGGTTTTCAAGACGGAGCGACTGATATGGGCATTGAGGGACAATTCGCAGGCCTCGCAGCTCGAACCCGGCGTCAGCCGGCATTTGTCAGAGATCGACGCGGCAAAGGCTATCTCGCCGACATCGGGCGTTTTGCGATGCTCGAAAGGGACCAGGAGTATCAGCTCGCCAAGCGTTGGCGCGAGCACGGTGACCGCGCTGCTGCGGACCAACTTGTCGCAAGTCATCTGCGTCTCGCCGCCAAAATCGCCATGGGCTACCGCGGCTACGGACTTCCCGTTTCAGAAATGATCTCCGAAGGCAACGTCGGCCTGATGCAGGCATTGAACCGGTTTGAGCCCGAAAAAGGCTTTCGCTTCGCCACCTACGCGATGTGGTGGATCCGGGCCTGCATACAGGATTACGTTCTGCGTTCGTGGTCACTTGTGAAGATCGGCACCACCACAAACCAGAAGAGACTTTTCTTCAAACTGCGCTCGGCGAAAAGCAAGATCGCTGCACTCGAAAGCGGCGACCTGCATCCCGATCAGGTCGCTTTGATCGCACAGAGCTTTGATGTCACGGACCAGGATGTCGTCGACATGAATCGGCGCCTCGGCGGTGACAAATCGATCAATGCGCCGATTCGTGATGACGGCGAAGCTGGAGAATGGCAGGACTATCTCGTTGATCAGTCGCCCTCGCCGGAGGCCATCGTCGTCGAACAGGACGAGACGGAACGCCAACGCAAGGCACTGATCGCCGCGATCGACGTACTGGACGATCGCGAACGTCGCATCTTCGAGGCACGACTCTTGGCCGACGAACCACTAACGCTCGAGGAGCTCGCGACAAGGTTCAATGTATCGCGCGAACGCATCCGGCAAATCGAGGCGCGCGCGTTCGAGAAGGTACGGAAAGCCGCGAAGGCCCGCGCCATACCAGTGCCGGCGATGGCCTCGGTCGTCTGAATCGGCATCCTATCTGCAGATCGCGTTTGCCGCCCGGGCTGTTGAACCACCGACGGGCCCGCACAAACGCCACGCAAAAGCCAGGCGCGCGCGCAATCGCACACTGCGCTTTGACCAACTTCTGTTCACGAGGACGAATTCGAGTTCGGGTCGCGTAACTGGATTTTTGTCGAGATGCGACGCCATCGGCGTCACGACAATAAACGCGTATTTAGTTGAACAGGCCGAGCGAGCCGTCCACCTTGCGGCGAAGAGAACTGAAATAGCAAAAGAGACAGCTATCTTGCGCGTAAACTCGGGAGCAATTCCATGCGTGTCCTTCTCGCTACATCGATCCTCGCGAGCATTCTGATTTCAAACAGCATTACTGCCGAGGCTGGCCCACTCGAAACGGCTCCCCCGCCTGCTGCTGCAGCGCCGATGGTTCACGTTCAGCCGCGAGCCGAAGATTTCAGTCCACATTCTCCAGCGAACCGAGCTGAGCAAAGAAGGCTTTCGAGGTTCGACGCAAGACAGGAGAAGCGTGACGAGACGCTGGACAAGAAATTGAGTATCTGCGGCTGCTGAGTTTTTCCAACGCTTGATGCACAGCCACCTGAGGGACTGACCGATGTCCGATAGCCTCGCCGCTCACCAACCCGCCGCGTCCTTTGCCAAAGCATCCCCTAGCGCGAGGCTGCCGTGATCAGAATTGCAAAAATCGCAATGATCGTTCCAATGCTCTTGGTCGGGAACATTGCCATGGCGCAAGTTGACGGACAATTTGACGGAACGGTTACCCCGACGCCCATGGTTGGTGCGACCTCGCCGCTTGGCATCGCGACGGGCTCGGCGGGTTCTCCGACCGGAATCCCGCTCGGCTCTACCGAAATCAATTCTTCCGGTGTCAGTCCACTGCCGACCGGCGTAACCGGCACGATCACGATTCCAACCACCGCGACCAGCACGGCATGTCCCACGGTAGCGACTTCGCCTTCGGAAATGTTCGGCTCGACCGCAAGCTTCGATGGTGGTGGGATGTCGCCCGGGACCGCGGCGCCCGCCACCGCGGCGAATTCGGGCACAACGGCGACCACAGCGACGTCGGCGACAACATCGGTGACGTCGGGAATGCCGGTAGCCTCGGGATCCCCAGGAACGCTGGACACATCAGGAATGTCGGGAATGTGCGGCTCCGGCTCAAGCAGCCTTGCTGCATCGTCCGCGCCAACATCGACCGCGCCCACCACGCCAGGCGGCGGCGCTCGCACCGGAATTCCATTCGGATCATTCGAGATCGCCAATCTCGGCGTTGGTTCAACACCGCCAGTGCCGCTGCCGAGCGTGTTGCCCACGGTGAGCCCAGCGGGGCTATCTCCGCTGGCGCCAACGATGCCCACACTTTCACCGACGACCCTACCCACGACGGCGTCGACCAATCCGGCGTGCACGAGCGGCACGACCCCCGGGATCGGAAGTTTCGCCGGCGCCGGCAACGCCGGGATCACCGGCACGTCGGCCACGGCGCGGTTGTTGAGACAATTCATCATTTGTCAGCGGTGATGAAAATGAAAGTCATCGCTTTCGCTACCTTGTCGACTGCGGTGCGTTGCGGCCGCCCGCCCGCATATTCCTTCCGCTCGAATAGGGGATCCCCGATGAGATCATTGTTGATAGTCGTGACGGCCTTGTTGTGCAGCGGCCCGGCATTCGCCCAGGTCGGGACGGTTATGCCACCGCTCGGCGTCACCTCTTCGCTCGGAACGGATCCCAGCGCGCCGGTCGGCACGAACGGTTTGGCGCCGGGCGCATCAACTCCAGTCAATCCGGTGGCCAACGGCGTCACCGGCACGATTGCCGTTCCAAGCACAAGCAGCGGCGCGGGGGCTTGTTCGACTTTGGCGACTTCGCCAACAGGAACGTTCGGATCGCCCTCGACCTACGACGGCGGCGGAATGGCAATGGCAACCGGAACGACGACGCCCGCCGCCGCGGCGACGTCGGGAGGGGGAATATCGAATTCGACGGCAATCTCGGCGACATCGGGACTGTCGACATCCTCAGGAATGACGGAGACGTCGGGATTGACCGGAATGTGCGGCTCCGGGTCGAGCAGCATTGCTGCATCCTCGAGCCCGACGTCAACGTCACCCACCACGACGAGCGGCGCCACTCGCGCGGGAATTCCGCTGGGATCTAGCGAGATCGGCAATCTCGGCGTGAGCGCCGCGACAGTGGTACCGACACCAAGCGTATCGCCCGTTGTCGGCACCGTGGGGCCGAGTTCGCCGGTACCGACGATGCCAACCGTCTCACCAGCGACGGGCAGCACCACCCCGTGAAACATCTGCAAGCGAGAGCGGTCATGAAAAAGAAAGTCGTTGTCCCTGCTGCCCTGTTGATTACGGCGCTGGCGGCCGGCGGTCTGTTGTACTTCACGCATATCCACGCGTTGGAGAAGGCCGATGCTACGCCCGCTCCGCCGGCCCCGGCGCCGATCGTCGCCGGGACGGTCGCCCAGCACGACGTGCCGATCTATCTTACCGGTGTCGGCACGGTGATTGCGTACAACACTGACGTCGTGCGTGCGCAAATCCAGGGGCAAATCATCAGCATCAACTTTACTGAGGGCCAGACCGTGCATGCCGGCGACCTGCTCGCGCAGATCGACCCGCGTCCCTATCAGGCCTTGATCGACCAGTACACCGGAAACCTGGAACGCGATCAGGCCCAGCTCAAGAATGCCCAGGCCAATCTGACCCGCTACACCCAACTGGGAAACAAGGGCTGGGCCACTCCGCAATTGATCGAGACCCAGCAAGCGCAAGTGGGCGAGCTGCAGGCGGCTATCAAGACCGACAATGCGCTGATTGACTCCGCGAAGGTGCAGCTCAGCTACACGCGCCTGACGTCACCGATCGACGGCGTGGTCGGTATTCGTCAGATCGACGTCGGCAACATCATCAGCCCGTCAAATACGAACGGCCTGGTCGTCGTCACGCAGCTCAATCCGATTTCACTGATCTTCACTCTTCCGGAGACGAGTTTGCCGCAGATTCAGCAGCAACAGCAAAAGACCAAGACGCCGCTGAAGGTTATCGCCTACAACCAGGATAACACGATGAAGCTGGATGAAGGGGTGCTCGGCCTCGTCAACAACGAGATCCTGCAGACGACCGGCTCGATCCAGCTCAAAGCGAACTTTGACAACAAGTCGAACAAGCTCTGGCCGGGCGAACTCGTCAACGCGCGGCTGCTCCTCGATGTCAGGCATAACGGCCTGACCGTTCCCGCCGCGGTCGTGCAGCAGGGTTCGAAGGGACCCTACGCTTATGTCGTCAATCCCGACAGTACGGTCTCGATCCGCCCGATCAAGGTCGCGCAAATCAGCGACGGCCAGGCGCTGATTGAATCCGGGCTCGAGGCCAACGAGCAGGTCGTGGTCGACGGACAATACAAGCTGCAGCCGGGCACGCACGTCACGCTGCTGCACGGTCGGGCGGCACAGGAAGCGGCCGCGCAGGACGCGTTGCAGGCGCCGATCCCATGAACATATCCGCACCATTCATCCAACGGCCTATCGCGACCGCTCTGTTGATGGTGGGGTTGTTGGTGGGCGGTCTTGTCGCCTATCCGCTGCTGCCGGTGGCGTCGCTGCCGAACGTCAACTATCCGACGCTCACCGTCACGGCGCAACTGCCGGGCGCCGACCCGCAGACCATGGCATCTACGGTGGCTTCACCGCTCGAACTGCAGTTCGGCGAGATCCCCGGCCTCACCCAGATGACGTCGTCGAGTGCGCTCGGCTATGTCCAGATCACGCTGCAGTTCGATTTGAACCGTCCCATCGATGGGACGGTCAGCGACACGCTGTCGGCGATCAATGCGGCGACGGCGTACCTGCCGAAGAACCTGCCGTATCCTCCACTGATCCGGAAGGTCAATCCGGCTGAAACGCCGATCCTGGTGCTCGGGATCACGTCAGACAGCCTGCCGCTGACCGTTGTCGACGCCTATGCGCAAAATATTTTGCTGCAAAAGATCTCGCAGATATCCGGGGTCGGCCTGGTCGGCATCGGAGGTACGCAGCAGCCGACCGTCCGCGTACAGGTCGATCCGGAGGCGCTGGCGGCGCGCGGCATCAATCTCGAGGACGTGCGCACCGTGCTCGGCCAGGCCAATGTCGACCTTCCGAAGGGCACGCTCAACAGCCCGCGCCAGACCTACACGCTCAATACCAACGATCAGCTGTTCCAACCCGACAAATACGACAACCTCATCATCGCCTATCGCAACGGCTCACCGGTCCGCATCCGCGATATCGGCCACGCCATCAGCGCGGGAGAGAACGAATTGATTGCCGGCTGGTTCAACCAGAAGCGGGCGATCATTCTGGCGATCCAGCGCCAGCCCGGCGCCAACGTCATCGAGACCGTGCAGCGGATCAAGGCGATGATGCCGGTGCTGCAGGCCTCGATCCCGGCTGCCGTCAAGGTCAACGTGATTTCCGATCGCACCCAGACCATCCGTGCATCGGTCGCCGACGTGCAGTTCACGCTGATGCTGACGGTTGCGCTCGTCGTCATGGTGATCTTCATATTCCTGCGCAGTTTCTGGGCGACCGTGATCCCGGCCGTCACCGTGCCGCTGGCGCTGGTCGGCACCTTCGCGGTGCTCTACGAAATGGGCTATAGCCTCGACAACCTTTCGCTGATGGCCTTGTCGATCGCGGTCGGATTCGTGGTCGACGACGCCGTCGTCGAGATCGAGAACATCACACGACACATAGAAGACGGCATGTCACCTTACGACGCGGCGATGAAGGGGTCCGGCGAGATCGGCTTCACTGTCATGGCGATCACGTTCTCGCTGATTGCCGTGTTCATTCCGCTGTTCCTGATGAGCGGCTATGTCGGGTTGCTGTTCCGCGAGTTCGCGATCACGGTGAGCGTGGCGCTCGTTCTGTCGCTCGTGATCTCACGAACGCTCACGCCGATGATGTGCGCCTACCTGCTCAAGCCGGAAAGCAAGGAGCACGGATGGCTCTATCGGATGTCCGAGCGCGGCTTCGACGGCCTGCTCCACGTCTACGAGGCGGGCCTCAAGATCGTGCTGCGGCATCAGTTCATCACACTGATGGTGATGTTCGGCACCATCGCGCTGACCGGGTATCTCTATGTGATCATTCCCAAGGGCTTCTTTCCCCAGCAGGACACCGGATTGATCATCGCCCAGTCCGAGGCGGCGCAGGATATTTCCTTCCAGGCCATGTTGGAACGCCAGCAAGCTCTGCAGGATGCCATCATGCGCGATCCGGCTGTTGATACCGTCGGCGCTGCAGTCGGTGCTGGCGGCGGCGTCTACACGCTCAACGACGGCCGCGCCTTCATTCAGCTCAAGCCCGCCAATCAGCGCGACCCGATCGACAAGGTGATCGCGCGGCTCCGGACCAATCTCGCCAAGATCCAGGGCATCACCCTTTATATGCAGCCCGCACAGGACATCACGATCGGCGCGCGGCTGAACAAGACCCAGTTTCAGTACACCTTGAACGACGCCGATCCCGGCGAGCTCGATCACTGGTCGAATCTTTTCTTCGAAAAGATCAGGGCGGTCCCCGGCATCACCGACGTCACTACCGACCAGCTCAATGCCGGGCCGATGCTCGACATCACCATCAAGCGCGACGTCGCCTCGAGCTACGGCATCCTGCCCTACACGATCGACAACACGCTCGACGACGCCTTCGGCCAGCGCATCGTCTCGACCATGTATACCACCCTGCAGCAGTACCATGTCATTCTGGAGGTCAACCCCAAATTCCAGTATGGGCCCGAAGCGCTCAACGGCATCTATGTCAAATCATCGAGCGGACAGCAGGTACCGCTATCCACGCTAGTCGATTCGGTGGTGAAGGTCGCACCGCTGGTGATCAATCACCAGGGCCAGTTCCCCTCGGTGACGATCTCGTTCAATCTCGCGCCGGGCACCGCGATCGGCCAGGCCGTCAGCGGCATTCAGAAGGTTGAGAAAGAGCTGCACCCGCCGCTTTCGCTCCAGACCAGCTTCCAGGGCAACGCCCAGGCATTCGGAGCATCGCTGAAAAGCACGCCGATCCTGATCGTCGCATCGCTTTTCGTCATCTATCTCATTCTCGGCGTGCTGTACGAGAGCCTGATCCATCCGATCACCATCATCTCGACGCTGCCCTCGGCCGGCATCGGCGCGCTGCTGTTGCTGATGGCGGTTCACGTCGATCTGAGCGTGATCGCGATCGTCGGCCTCATATTGCTCATCGGCATCGTCAAGAAGAACGGCATCATGCTGGTCGATTTCGCCCAGCAGGTCGAGCATAGCCACGGCCTGACCGCCGAGGAATCCATCTACCAGGCCTGCGTACTGCGCTTCCGGCCGATCCTGATGACCACGATGGCGGCGCTGCTCGGCGGCGTGCCGATGATGGTGGGCACGGGGGTCGGTTCTGAGATTCGCCAGCCGCTTGGCTACGCCATCGTCGGCGGCCTCGCGCTGTCGCAGATTCTTACGCTCTATACGACGCCGGTTGTCTATATCTACCTCGACCGGCTGCAGGGCTGGCTGTTCAAGGACAAGAAGCAGGCGGCCTCCCGCCAGGCCGAGCCGGCGCCCGCCGAATGAACATTCCTTGGGCCTGCTCCATGGCCTCGATGATCGCGCCAGCCGCATCT
>Ga0210406_10001713_pt1 | contig 26151 bp, 20 predicted proteins | sample IncBWC30MmetaG_FD_155454 | JGI IMG/M metagenome (GOLD analysis project Ga0210406, IMG submission 155454) | Forest soil microbial communities from Barre Woods Harvard Forest LTER site, Petersham, Massachusetts, United States - Inc-BW-C-30-M | ecosystem: Environmental > Terrestrial > Soil >... | reverse complement strand
CGATGAAGGCCCCCTTGTTGAGACGTACGAAGCGTTCCAGACCCGCCTCGTAGGGCGTGTAGTCCGGGGTCAGATCGCTGCCCCACATCCGATACGACTTCTCGAGCCGCAAAGATTCCATGGCGCGCATGCCGGTCATGCCGATGTTGAATTCTTTGCCGGCGCTGAAAAGCGCATCGAACAAATGATGCGCGTACTCGATGGGGAAATGCAGCTCCCAGCCCAAGGCGCCGACAAAGTTTACGCGCAGCAGATACACGTCGGTGGCCAGACCGACCTCGGCCACGCGCCCCGTGAGCCACGGGAACGCGGCGTTGTCCAGCGGCGCATCGACCAGCTTCGCCAACACGTCTCGTGCGCGCGGTCCGGCAAGCACAAAAACGCCGCGGCTCATGGTGATGTTTTGCAAGCTTACACTGCCGTCGCGCGGCAGCGTTTGCTGCAAGTAATCGCTATCGTAGCGCTCGGCGGCGCCGGCACTGACCAAGTAAAAGTGTTGCTCGGCGATTTTCGTGACGGTGAATTCGGAGCGAATGCCGCCGCGGCGGGTCAGCGCATGGCACAGGGCAATTCGGCCGATTTTTGTCGGCACCTTGTTCGCAACCAAGCCGTCGAGCCAGCTTTCCGCGCCGGGACCGGTCACCTCGTGCTTGGTAAAGGGCGTCAGATCGATGACCCCCGCATGTTGTCGCAGACGCCGCGCCTCGTTACCGACATGCTCGAAGTAATTCGAGCGCCGGAAGCTCCATGTGTCTTTGGCCGGCACCCCCGCAGGCGCGAACCAATTGGCGCGTTCCCAGCCGTATCGCTGACCGAACACGGCACCCATGCGCGCCAGCTTGTCATATACCGGACTGGTTTTGGCAGGGCGCGCATCGGCGCGCTCTTCATCGGGAAAATGAATCACGAAAACGTTGCGATAGGTTTCCTCGTTCTTTTGAACCACATACCGTTTGCCCGTGTACGGACCATAGCGACGCGGATCCACGCCCAGCATGTCGATGCCGGGTTCGCCTTCGACTATCCACTCGGCCAATTGCCAGCCGGAGCCGCCCGCCGCAGTGATGCCAAAACTGTGACCTTCATTCAGCCACAGATTGCGGACGCCCCATGCGGGCCCGATCAGAGGACTACCGTCCGGCGTATAAGCGATGGGTCCATTGACGATATCCTTGATGCCGCAGTTGGCAAGCGATGGCACGCGCCGCTGCGCCGCCTCGACGTGAGGCAGCAGGCGATCGAGATCGCCCTCGAACAAACTCTTGCCGAACCAGTCGGGTACGCCATCGGCGAATCGTGCCGGTGCACCGGCCTCATAGGGACCCAGAATCCAACCCATGCGCTCCTCGCGCAGGTAGTAGGATTGATCCGATTCACGCAGTACTGCAAGTTCCCGGCCGCCCGCCAGGCGATAGGCTTTGAGTTCCGGCGACTCGTCATAAACGATGTATTGGTGTTCGACCGGAATGCTGGGCACATTCAGGCCGAACATGCGGCCGGTTTGGCGTGCATAGTTGCCCGTGGCGCATACCACGTGCTCGGCGACGATGTCGCCGTTGCTGGTCGTCAGATGCCACTCCCCCGAGGGCGTGCGCTTCACCGCAGTGACTTCGGTCTGCTCATGGATCTCCGCACCGCGGGCACGTGCCCCCTTGCGCAATGCCATGGTCAGATCCGCCGGCGCGATGTGGCCGTCGTCGGGATGATAGAGGGCGCCGACGATTTTCGGCGTGGCGGCGCCGTCGCCAAGCTCGATGAGAGGCCACAGATCCCGCACTTGCCCAGGCCCGATCACCTGGAAGGGCACACCGATGGTGTTCGCCGTACCGCAGTACTTCTGGTACTCATCCATGCGTTCGCTACATGTGGCCAGCCGCAGATTACCGGTGACGTGGAAACTGACGTCTTGCCCTGTTTCGGCTGGTAATCGTTTGTAGAGGTCCACCGAGTACTTGTGCAGCTGTCCTACGGTGTAACTCATGTTGAACAGTGGCAGCAAACCGGCCGCATGCCAGGTGGATCCCGCCGTGAGCTCGGAGCGTTCCAGCAGCACCGCGTCAGTCCAGCCTTTCAGCGCCAAATGGTACAGCGTGCTGACGCCTACCACGCCGCCGCCGATCACCACGACGCGGGCATGAGTTTTCATGAGCTCTATCTCCCCCACGCAAATGCGTCCCGCAGTGTAACCAGGGCACCGCCGAACAAGACGCCAATTGCGACAACCCCTTATGGAAATGCGACAGGCGGGTCCGGGTCCGGAAAGGCGGGAAATGCGGCGCGACGGAGACGATATGTCTAAAAGGCGACAAAACGTGTCGGAAACCGACCAGATTTGCGCGGCAGTGGCATAATATCCGCCTCACGATCCCGTCATGATTGCCCTTCGGAGGCTCCTTGGAATCGCCAGCCTTGTTGCGCAAATGCAAGTACGCATTTCTGACCTTGCCGAATTACTCGCTGATCGCGGTGGCCAATGCGCTCGAGCCGCTGCGCATGGCAAATCGGTTGGTTGGCAAGGAGATCTACCAATGGTCCGTCGTCAGCATGGACGGGATGGCGGCGGATGCCAGCAGCGCGCTGAACCTGTCCCCGACCGGGGCTCTCGATAAGTTGGGAGCGGTCGATATTTTGTTCGTCTGCGGCGGTGTGAATGTTCGCGACGCGGTATCGCCATCGCTCCTGACCGCGCTTCGGCGGCTGGCCGACCGGCGGGTGCCGCTGGGGGCCCTGTGCACAGGAGGCTACGCGCTGGCACGTGCAGGTTTGCTCGATGATTTCTCCGCGACCATTCATTGGGAGAATCTATCCGCTCTTCGAGAGGAGTTTCCCAGGGTTCGAATCAGCGATCAGTTGTTCACCATCGACCGCGATCGCTTCACATGCTCGGGCGGCACGGCGCCCCTGGACCTAATGCTGAACCTCATCCGGCTGAAACTGGGGCCGCGGATATCGCAGTTGGTCTCCGAGCAATTTATCGTCGATCGGGTCCGCAACGACACGGATCGCCAATACATTCCGTTGCGTGCGCAGATTGGCGCATCGCATCGTGGGTTGATTCGAGTCGCGCAACTCATGGAGGAGAACATCGAGAAGCCATTGTCGCTCGAGAAAATTGCCAAGTCTACGGGCCTGTCGCGCCGCCAAATCGAGCGCTTGTTCAAGCGGGATCTGCACTGCGTACCGAAGCGTTACTACCTCGAAATGCGCTTGCGCCGCGCACGGGAATTGTTGCTGCAAACGGCAATGCCGATCATGGACATCACCACTGCATGCGGATTTCAGTCGCCGCCGCATTTCTCGAAGTGCTACCGCAGTCAGTTTGGGTACCCGCCGAGCGCCGAGCGCAAGTTGGGCGAGAGTCGCGCGTGATCGATGGAGACGAAGAGCCCGCTCGCGCTCCATGCTGCTGATTGGAAATACGCAGCGCGATTCCGAAAGAACGTGAACGGCGTCTTCGATAAGCTGTATGCAACGAGGACCGCATTAACGACCAATTGAAGGAGAGGTCAATGAGCCTTTCACGCCGCGCGTTTATCGAGAACAGCGCCGTTCTGATCGCCACTGTCGGAGTCTCTTCCGTTGCCTGGTCGGACACCGCGCCAATGCTGTCGGAATCGGATCCGACCGCACTGGCGCTGGGATACAAAGCGAATGCATCGACCGTAGACAAGGCCAAATACGCTCAGTACGCGCCCGGTCAATCGTGTTCCAGCTGCGCTCTGTATCAAGGAGCCGCGGGTTCCGCCTCCGGCCCTTGCGCCATTTTTGCGGGTAAAGCGGTATCGGCGAAGGGCTGGTGCTCCTCGTATGCGAAGAAAGCCTAAGCATGCGAAGATAGAGACTGAGCACGTCGCCGACTAACGCCCACCCAGTTGGATGGACAGATCATCGATCACGCGTGCGTTACCGGCGGCCTTCCTCGCGATGCGTACCGCATCTTGCAACTCCCAACCGCTGAAGACGAACCCACGCAACACGACTGAGCCCTTTTCGACCGACACCGTGACATGTTTGTCGTAGAAGTACGGATCGGCATGCAACGCAGTCTGTACGCGATTCCCCAAGTCCTCGTCCCCCGGCTGGACAGCGCGTCGCATCGTCGAGGCCGCGATGGAACCTGAGTTGCTGACTTCCGGCTGGGCTGCATTCTGTGCGTCAGCCTGTGTGACAATGGCTCCCAAACCGGTTAGTGCAGGCAGAAGATATCCCCACATGATCAAATTGCGCTTCTTGGATGAAATGTTCATAGCTCGCTCCTACATTTTTGCAGTACCGCAACGTACTGCAACGTCGTCATTTCGTAATCGAAACCAAGTTCTGGACCTTCGCCACGTCTGGAGCTTGATAGGCAACTGATTCGGCGATATTCCGCTGTAACCCTGTGCTGACCGTGCCGTTCAGATACACGACATTGTCCTGTGTCCGTACGGCGATTTCCCCCAATTCTGGATGTTGATCGAGCTGCGCTTCTACGTTCGCGGTGATTTTCGCGTCGCCCGGGCCATATGTCGCACATCCAGGAAGAACGCCTGCAAGGATAAGGACGCCGGTCAATGCGTAAAGAGATTTTTGCGTGTTCATTTTCGATTTCCTTCGTACTGTTTGGTGGTTGATCGGATTGTCGATGGTTGATAGGTTGCATGACATTCGTTTCCTCAGCGTTACCGCAGGGAACTCATTGGTTACGAATGCAATTCAGCCCAAGGAAGTCATTTTCCCTTCGATGCTTCCGACGTCGCTTCGCGGCTGTACGTGGGGGAATGCGCGTATGGCGCCGGCACGTCCCACATGCGAGCGGCATACCATACGGCCCAGGCTACGATGAACAGCGACATGACCCATACCCAAACCGGAATCGAGGAACGCGCTTCGGCGCGGCGCGGGTCGAACGGATCGTCGGTGCTGAAGGCATCCACCGTGAGGCGTACCGTGCCGCTGCGTATCGAGTTGCGCCTCAGGCCTGAGACGATGATGCCCGGCCCGTTGCGCACCACGAACGGAATTTCCTCAACGCCCTCCCGTCCGTTCTCGCCCTCGGCACGAACTACCAGGCGATGCGCGCCGTCAATCAGAGTCAACGTGTCGAGTGCAATGTCGATCGGGAGCTCGCGATCGATGAGCGGCTTCGGGCTGTCATCCAAATAGACCCTGACGTGCGGTTTTTCCGCCCGCTCAGCGGTCATGGCGCAGCACCATGTATTTGGGATGCCGTGGATCGGCTTCGCCCGGACGAAGCAGCATCCAGAACATCGCCACGAAGCATGCCACGGTGATCGCGCCGGCGATCCCGATGATGATGGCGTTTCCCCAGAACGGACCGATCAAATGATGATGCACGGCGACCTCCAGTTCGTATTTGGTTCAGCGGCTCTGAATTCATTTTGCCTTTGCCCGCTCGGTGCTCACCTGCGCAGCGGTGATCGGCTTGCCGTGGTTGCCCCATGAACTGCGCTCGTAATCGATGAGATCGGCGATATCGGTATCGCTGAGCGTGGCGGCAAACGGTGGCATGGCACCGCCGTAAACCACGCCACTCACCCTGGCGTCGTGCAGGCCATTCAACACCACGTCGATGTGCTTCGTGGCGTCGTCCTTGTTGACGACGGCATCGTCTTTCAGCGACGGAAATGCCCCCGGCAATCCTTCACCGCTCGCCTGATGGCAGGCCGAGCAGTTGGCTGTGTACAAGGCGGCCCCTTTGGCCGCGTCGTAACCGCCGGCTTCCTTCGCTCCGGGGTTTGCCGACGCACCAGAATTTGCTGATGGATTCACACCGGCCGCAGCACTCGCCGTGCCCGTCGTCGCGGCAGCATCGCTCGATGCTTCGCTTCCCGCCCAGCGCGGCTGTTTCAACGAGGCAAGATACGCAATCAACGCTTCGGCCTCCGGCGTAGGCACCACAACGCCGCGCCCAGGAGCGTAGCTCTTGGGCAAAGGAACCGGTGTCACGCCAGGCGGCGCTTGAACGACCACTTTGAACAGCCAGTCGAAGGAGGGCATGATCGATTCCGGCACTACCGCGCGCGGGTTATACAAATGGATGTACTGCCACACCGAACTCGGCTGGCGCATACCGATATTGGTAAGATCAGGTCCGGTGCGTTCGGAACCAAGAAGTTCCGGAGTCTGGTACTTGAAATCACCTGCAGCGGACGGACGTCCGAACACCTTATCCTCATCAAGCGGCCGCACCTGCTGGGTGTGACAGTAGCTGCAGCCATTGGCCACATACACGTCACGCCCCTCCGATTGCAGGGCAGTTAGCGGCTCAACGCCGGGCCCGGCCGGTATCTTCGACAGCTCGATGCCGGGCCACACGCCCATCGTCCAAGCAAGACACGCGAAGACCAATGTTGATCCGCCCACAATCAGCAGCAGCTTGTTCATGCCACCGACTCCTCGGTACGCAAGGACTGCAACGGCGATGCGACCGCGCCCGGGCCATAGCACATGCGCCACACATTCCAGCCAAACACGATGTGGCTCGAGAACATGAGCAATCCACCCACGCCGCGCCAGAGGTAATAGCTCTGCATGTCGATCACCGACTGGATGAACGGCAAGCCGTGCATCCAGTCAAGTCCCTGGATCGTTCCGCCGATGGAGAGGGAGGTGACGTAAATGAAGCAGCCGACGAGTGCCATCCAAAAATGCAGCGCCATACCCAGTTGGCTGGCCTTTTTCCCCGTCGCCAACGGCAGTAGCCCGTAAATGCCGCCCCAGATCACGAACACAATGATGCCGTACATCGTGAGATGCGAATGACCCACTGTGAAATCGGTCAGGTGCCACACCTGCTGCAGCGAACGGAACGCTTCCAGCGTGCCTTGGGTGGAGCCGATCAGGTAGCTCATTACGCCGACGAAAATGAACATCAGCGGGTAGGAATGAATCAAGTCCCTGATACGACCGCGCATGGTCAGCAGAAAATTGCTGCTTCCACCCCACACCGGGACCAGCATCGCCACGCTGAACACGATGGCGATGGTCTGCAGCCACCAGGGCAGCGGGCTGAACTCGAAGTGGTGTGCCCCTATGATCGGGTAGAACAGCAGGTTGGTCCAGAATGCGAATACGCCCAGTGCGTAAGAGTAGATCGGCCGGTTCAGCAATTTCGGCAGGGAGTAGTAGATCACCCCGAGTGCGAGCGGCGTGAACCACATGCCCACGGAGTTATGCATGAAGAAGCCGGACACCGCCACTTGACCGAGTCCATACTGGTACCACGGCACGACGCCCACCACCGAGATGATCGCGGCCCACAGCGTGCCGCCGATGATGTACCAGTTGGACAAATAGATATCTTCATTGCTGCGCCGCGCGACGGTGGCGATCAGATTCCACGCGGTCACCAGGACGGCCGCCAGAAAGATCAATCGTACCCACCACGGCCACTCGCGGTATTCGAGATCGCCATCGATGTAACCCAGATCCAGTGCAATGGTGCCGGCGAGCGCAGCTACATTGAAGAGCACCAGGCCGATCCACGCCAGCGCCGCACTGTAGAGTTTCGTTCCGCAGCTGCGCGCGGCAACGTAATATCCCAATCCCACCAAAGCGATGCTCGCGAATCCATAGAAGGTCGCGTTGGTATGGATGGGACGCAGCCTACCAAACGTCAACCAGGCGCCGGGACCGAATTCCGGCGCCCCAAATTTGAATGCGATCAACAGCCCCACGCCGGTGGCAAATAACAGCCACAGCGTGGCGGTTACCGTATACGCGGAGAACACCGAAATCAGTGCGCGGGAATCCTCGTCGCTCAATTTTGAATGGCGGGCCGTGACCTCTGTTTGCATAGCTTCCTGCCTCTCAGAGCGGTGAAGTCAAAATCGTTGCTGCCCTATCCACGTATCAGCCGGTGTCGTCCATTCCTCTCGGGAGATGCATCGATTGAAGGCGAGCCACGGCGACTCGCGGTTCCACTGAGGAAGGCACGCGCGCATACGTGCTCTGCGCCGCTCTCGTACAAACCGCGAGGCAAACACCAACGATAGAGGACCCGTGTCGCCATGAGTTCGCTGGACAGGCATGTCAGGCGACCTCGGGTTGTTCCCGACGCCATTGGTATGGCGTACTGCCCACGACCTTTTTGAAAACCGTCGTGAAATGCGCCTGCGTTTGGAATCCGACACTTAGAGCGATATCGACGAGCGGATCCGATGTCGCCGCCAACAGCTGCTGCGCACGCTCGATGCGTTTGCGCAAGACAAAATCATGCGGCCGGATACCGGTCGCGGTTCTGAACTGCTTGGCAAAGTACATGCGACTGAGGCCGGCCGTCGCTGCGAGATTCGCCAACGTGATGGGTTCGCCGATATTCGTCTCGATATACCTCAGGACTTGCATCAGCCGCCATTTCGGCAAAGCCGCCACGGCCCGCTTCTTTCTCGTCGCAGGAGCCGAAGGCATCAAAGTCTCGACAAGACTTGCCATTACCGCAAGGCGCGCGGCGTCTTCCGCACTGCGGTCGAGCTCTCGTATATCGATTCCGGCGGTACGAAGCACTTTCGACAGTTGAGCCACTGTCATCGAGCGGTCCCGCAAGTCATGACGCAACGCAGCCGCTTGTTCCGTTCCCGCGAGTGAGTCGATTGTTGAGGATAATTGCAGCGACATGGTGTTCAGTCTCGTGCGGTTGGTGATGGATGCTCAGAGGGGCGCCTCGGTGAAGGGTTGGCTAACTGAAATTTCGGCGATAGGCGCTCGGGGTCAGGCCGGTGACCCTGCGAAACGCCGTGCAGAAAGCACTCGTGTCGTTGTATCCGACGGTAAGACTGACGTCGGTGACAGACGCCGCGTGTTTTGCCAGCAATGTCTTGGCGCGTTCGATGCGCTGACTCAACTGATAGCGTTGGGGCGGCATCCCCAAGGATTGACGGAAGGCGCGGCAGAAATAGCAGGCGCTCAGGCCGGCAAGCCGCGCCAGCGCATCGAGTGATATGGGCTCGGCAAGATGCTCCTCGATATAAGCGACTGCCTTCCGTCGTTGCCATGCAGCGAGACCACCATTAGGCTGCACTTCCGCACTGTTGCCTCCCGTATTGATTCGCACCAACTCATGCGCCAACACAACTCCCAGAGCTTCGAGGTAATGTCGATGCTCTGATCCGCCGCTCTCGATCAAAGTCGCGAGCTTCAACGCCGTCTGCATCAATGCGCTGTCCTCGAAGAATAGCCGCGGCGCCAGTGACGATTTCGAGTAACCAAGCTCGGGCTTGATTGCGAGCTGTGTGGGATTGAAATAGAAAAACACGGCGCGCGAGAGCGTGCGCGGTTCATGCCAGTGGTGGTATTGACGGCCGGCCGGCACAAACACCAGCTTGCGGCTGCAGTCCTGCAGCCTGGAATTCGGGAGGCCTTCGACCACCGTGCAGCCGTCGTGACGTACACCGCGTTCATGTACGACCAACATGTGGAGAGGCGAGCAATAGTGGTAGTCGATTCTTCCGCGCCGGTTGTCCTGGATGATCTCGACTGTCATGCCGGGCGCGCTCGCGGTTCGGCGGCTGACGGCATCGGCTGGCGAAACTTGCACGACCCAATCGGCGGCGCGGCTCGCGTTTCGATGATGGAGTTCACGCCACCCATTGCGATCGGTAGGTTCGAATACCGGCGGAGCGATCGATTGGCGCAGTGCGTAGCCGGCCGGCAAGAAGGCCGTCGCATGATCTTCGCGCACTGAGTCGGACATAGATTTCATCCTTCCCTAACTCGAATCCGAGATGCTGGTCTCGAAGTGGTTCTTAGGTATCGCCGCTTCGATGACAGGCTAGTTCGAGCGGGGCTGGAAGTCGATTCTACGAAGGTTGGCGCGCACAGCCGTTGGTTGTAGGACCCTATACAAAGATTCAGAAGTGCGCGCGCGCAGCCGCAACGTGTTCCGCCGGCAAAACGCTCACCGGGCGGTAGCATCTCCCGCGGCCAGTGCTGCTTCGACGCATCTGATCAATGTGGGTGCGTCGAATGGCTTGGAGAGGAAGCAAACTGCGCCGTCGTGCAACGCCCGCAGACGCGCGGATTCTTCGGGAAATGCGGTGATGAAGATGAACGGGGTGCTGCGGCCCTGGTTGCGGAGTACGGTTTGCAGTTCGACACCGTTCATGTCCGGCATTCGCACGTCCGTGATCACGCATGACGCCTCATCCAATTGGCGTGACCTCAAGAACTCCGCCGCTGACGCAAATGTACTGACGGTGTAGCCGCGCGCCCTGAGGAGACTGTCAGTCGCTGCGCGAATGGACGCATCGTCGTCTACGACTGAGATCACCGGGCTTCTACGCGAAAGCGGTTCGTTCCTGGGGGCAGCCTTATTGGAGCGTGACACGCATATATGTTGCGCCGCGAACGAGCTTCTAAGAAGTTATACCTAGGTTTAGCTGCGCTTCGGTTTGTCGCGAGGAATTCCCAGGGTGTCGGCGATTCGCGCCAGATCTGCCAGCGACCTGGTCCGCATTTTTCGCATTACATGGCTGCGATGCACCTTTACCGTGATTTCGCTGACGCCCAGTTCCTCGGCAATGAGCTTGTTCATCATGCCGGCAGTGACGAGGGCCAACACCTCGCGCTCGCGGGCGGTCAGCGACTCGTACAACACGCGCAGGTCCGAAACGGTCTTCTCGCGCACCCGTCTCTTTCGATCCACATCGAGCGCTTGGGTCACGGCGTGGAGCATTTCCTGATGACGGAACGGCTTGGTCAGGAAGTCGACGGCGCCGGCCTTCATGGCCTGCACGGACATTGGGATATCACCATGACCCGTCATGAAGATTATCGGGATGTGAATGCCTGATCTGGCCATTTCGACCTGGAAGTCAAGGCCATTTATGCCCGGCAACCTGATATCGAGCACCAAGCAGCTGGGGGCATTCGGAAGCCTAACCTGAAGCAATTCGGGGGCCGACCCGAACACCTTGACCCGCAATCCAACCGACTGGAAAAGGCTGGAAAGCGATTCGCGCATGGCGATGTCATCATCAATGACAAGAACGACAGGTTCTTCGCCTCCCCCGACGCCGCTCGGCAATGTTGGCTGCGTGGTCACGACGATGCAACCGTTTGATGCGATAGCAACATAACCATCCCAAAGAGTCGAACAGCCGCTGCGCACGTCGGCGGAGAACCCGCCACGGTCCATCGCCATGATCCGCATTTCCCCTGCATCTATCATACTCCGATCGGATCAACTCTCTAATCAATGCGGATCAATGCGAGTCAAGCGCTCGCAAGCGCCTATGATCCCGCCGGCGCTACGCTCGGACAAATGAATGCGATTGTCCTCATAGCCCTGAAGCGACCTTACACCTTCGTCGTTCTGGCGATCCTGATCCTCATTTTCGGCGGCCGCGCCGCGCTGAGCACGCCGACGGACATTTTCCCGAACATAGGCATACCGGTGGTTGCGGTCGTCTGGACCTATAACGGTCTCACACCCGAGGACATGTCGGGACGGGTCGTGTACTACTACGAACGCTCGCTGACGACAACGGTCAGCAACATCGAGCACATCGAGAGCGAGTCACTGTACGGCCGCGGAATCGTCAAAATCTATTTCCAGCCGGGGACCGATGTGGCGGCGGCCCAAGCCCAGGTCACTGCGGTCTCGCAAACCGTGCTGAAGCAGATGCCGACGGGGATCACGCCGCCGCTGGTGCTCTCCTACAACGCATCGTCGGTGTCCGTTCTGGCCCTGCAGATCTCATCGGACCAACTGACCGGATCGCAGTTGTACGACATGGCCTCCAACCTGATACGGCCGATGTTGGTTTCGGTGCCGGGCGTGGCGATACCCGCACCCTATGGCGGCACCTTCAGCTACGTCCAGGTGGATCTCGACCAGCAGAAGCTGCTGGCGTACGGACTGTCGGCGCAGGACGTATCGCACGCCCTGGCACAGCAGAACATCGTGCTGCCGGCGGGTGACCAGAAGATCGGGGCGCTCGATTTCCTGGTCGAGACCAACGCCTCGCCGGTGAATGTGGATACCTTCAACTCGCTGCCGATCAAGCAGGCAGGCCTCGCGGTGGTGACCGTCGGCGACGTCGCCCATGTGTACTTGGGCGGTCCGCCGCAGACCAACTCCGTACTGGTTAGCGGGCATCAGGCCGTGCTGCTGGAAGTGCTCAAGGCCGGAAATGCCTCAACGCTCGCAGTGGTCGCCGGTGTCAAAGCAAAAATACCCCAGATTCTGCGCACCCTGCCTGCTGGCGTGAAGATCACGGCACTGAACGATGCCTCGACCTTCGTGCGCGCTTCGGTGAAGGACGTCGTTCAAGAAATGGTGACGGCAGCCGTGTTGACCGGCCTGGTCGTCCTGCTGTTCTTGGGCTCCGGACGCTCGACCTTGATCGTCGCAACTTCGATCCCGCTCTCGATCCTCTGCTCCATCATGGGTCTCGCATGGTTCGGGCAAACCATCAATGTCATGACCCTCGGCGGCCTTGCGCTTGCGGTGGGCATCCTCGTCGATGATGCGACGGTGATGATCGAGAACATCGACGCACATCTGGCGACGGGCTTGGAGCTGAAGACGGCGATCATCGAAGCGGCGAACCAAATCGTGATTCCCACCTTCGTCTCGACCTTGTGCATCTGCATCGTTTGGTTGCCGCTGTTTCAGTTATCGGGCGTCGCCGGCTACCTGTTTCTGCCCATGGCCGAAGCCATCGTCTTCGCCATGCTCGCGTCCTTCATTCTCTCGCGCACACTGGTGCCGACGTTGGCCGCCTATCTGCTGCCTGCGCAGGTTGCGGCCCGCAAGGCGGGCGGGGAGGCGACAGGGCGCTTCAGCCGTTTCCAAGCGGCGTTCGAGCAACGCTTCGATCGGTTTCGCGACAGCTACCGAGAGCTGCTGGCCAAGGTGGTTGCGCGGCGCGGCCGATTCGTCATCGGGTTCCTGGCGGCAGCAAGCGTCTCGGTGGGCCTGCTGGTGCCCTGGCTGGGGCGCGATTTCTTCCCGGGTATCAAGTCCGGCGAGATCGACATGCATTTCCGGGCGCCGATCGGGCTGCGCCTCGAAGAGGCCGGCAAGGTCGCCTCGCTGGTGGACGTTGCCATCGGCACGTTGCTGCCGGGCCATGTCACGAATGTCATCGACAATTGCGGCCTGCCGACCAGCGGCATCAACCAGGCCTACAGTGCGAGCGCCACGATCGGACCGCAGGACTGCGACGTCACCATCAGCCTCGACGACCAGGCATCGCCGGTCGATGAGTACCGCGCGATTCTGCGCGATAAGCTGCCGAAGCTGTTCCCCGGCACGAGCTTCACGTTTCCGGCCGGCGATATCACGGCGAAGATCCTGAACTTCGGCCTGCCGGCACCCCTTGATGTGCAAATCATCGGTCGCGATACGACAGCGAACATGGCCTATGCGCAGCGGGTAGTCGCCGAGATGCGCCGCATCCCGGGCATCGCCGACGCGACGATCGAACAGACACTGGCGCAGCCGACTCTGCTGATCTCCTCGCATCGCGCCTTCGCGCTCGGCGCGGGCCTGACGGAATCCGACATCGCCGACAACGCGCTGGCCACGTTGTCGGGATCCGGACAAGTTTCGCCCACCTACTGGCTCGATCACAAGACGGGTGTTTCGCACCTGGTGAACATGCAAACGCCTCAGACGCAGCTGACATCGATGAGCGATCTGGAAATGATCCCCATCGACAAGGGCGACGGCGACCCGAGCGGGCAGGGTGTGCAAATCCTTGGGAGCTTGAGCCAGATCACGCAGGTCGGACGGCCGCTCGAGGTGTCGCATCGCGACATCTTGCCCGTGATCGACATCTACGCGAGCAACGCCGGACGCGATCTCGGCGCCGTGAGCGATGCGGTCGCGGCGGTACTCAAGCGTATGACGGGCGAGGTGCCGCACGGCGCGATCGTGCAAGTGCAGGGACAGGGGGTGACGATGAAGGCGGCCTATGTGCAGCTGTTGGTGGGGCTCGCATTCTCGATCCTGCTCGTCTATCTCGTGATTGTCGTCAACTTTCAGTCCTGGCTCGATCCTTTCATCATCATCACGGCCCTGCCGGGCGCGCTGACCGGGATCGTCTGGTCGCTGTTCCTGACCGGCACCACGCTCTCGGTACCGGCGCTAACCGGCGCGATCATGTGCATGGGCACCGCGACTGCCAACTCGATCCTGGTCGTGGCCTTTGCCCGCGACGAGCTGACTGCGCATGGCGATCCGATCCGCGCGGCCGTGACGGCCGGGTACTCGCGCTTGCGGCCGGTGCTGATGACGGCGCTGGCGATGGTGATCGGCATGCTGCCGATGTCGATGGCCAACACGCAGAATGCCCCCCTCGGACGTGCGGTGATCGGCGGGCTCTTGATCGCGACATTCGCGACTTTGATGTTCGTGCCGTGTGTCTTTGCCCTCCTGCACCGCAAACGCTCAACTGTGGGAGAAGTGCCTTGAAGCGACGCACTTTGTTGTCTATCGGGTTGCCGCCGGCGGTCTTGGCGGGTTTGCTGCTCTACGGGGTGGTGGCGCGCGAACGGGCGCTTGCGGCGCTGGCGCGCGTCTCGAATGAACAAGCGATCGTTCCGGTTCAGATCATCAGCCCGCAGAGGGGGCCCGCCACGCGCCCGCTCGTCCTGCCGGGAACCGTGCGAGCCTGGTACGAGGCACCCATCTTTGCGCAGGTCGTCGGTTACGTGCAGGGCTGGAACGCGGACTACGGAGCGAACGTCAAGGCGGGGCAGCTGCTGGCAACGATCGATGCGCCGGGCTTGGATGCCCAGTACGCGGCGGCAAAGGCGAATCTCAAGGTGGCGCAGGCGAACTATCAACTGGCGGTCTCCACAGCGGCGCGCTGGCAGGCCCTGGCGGGAACGCCGGCGGTCTCGAATCAAGAAGTGGAGGTGCAGACAGCCGGTGCGGCGGCGCGCAAGGCCGAGCTGGAAGTATCTGCGCAGGATGTCGCGCGCTACGCCGCGCTCGAGGCATTCAAGAGGGTTGTGGCGCCATTCGACGGCGTCGTTACGGCGCGTCTGACCGATGTCGGCAGCTACGTCAACGCAGCGGGAGGCGATGTGTCTGCCCGTGGCAGTTCGGCGGAACTCTTCACCGTCGCCGACGTGCACGAGATGCGGGTATTCGTGTCGGTGCCGCAGGACTATGCGAGCTTGTTGACGCCTCAGACTACGGCGACGCTGCATCAGCCTTCGCAACCGGGACAATCCATTGAGGCGAAGTTTCTGACGACGGCGCGGGCATTCAATGCCAGTACGCGAACGGCGGTGACGGAGTTGACGGTGGACAATTCCAAGCACGCACTATGGCCCGGTACGTACGTGGATGTCGTGTTCCAGGTGCCGACCGATCCCAATGTGCTCACCATGCCCGAATCGGCGCTGATCTTTCGCGCGGACGGGGCGCAGGTGGCGATCGTCGACGCGCAGAACCACGTCCATCTGCGCAACGTGACGCTCGGACAAAATCTGGGGCAAACGGTGCAGGTCACGAGCGGCCTATTGCCCGCCGACAAGCTCGTGAACAATCCGCCCGCAGGCCTGCTCGAGGGGCAGCAGGTCCAACCCGTCACGCCGGCAGCGGGCTATGCTCCCCCCGCGCGGAAGACCGGCACGCCATGAAACGATATGCCACGGCGCTGGTGGCATCGCTGACTGTGGCGCTGCTTCCGGGCTGCGATCTTGCGCCAGTCTATGATCAGCCGCATTTCATACTGCCGGAGTCCTATCAGGGCAGCGGCCCCTTCGGGGTCGCCCATCCGGAGGCGGCCCTCTCGCCACGCGGGGACTGGTGGACGCTGTTCGGCGACGCGCAACTGAATGAACTCGAAGACCAACTGGGGCGTGCGAACCCAACTCTTGCGGCAGCCGCGGATGTGTACGCCCAGGCACGCAGCCTGGCCGCCGAGGCGCAATCAGCGCTCTCTCCGCAGGTCAGTGCGAGTGCAGGAACGTCGTATAACAAGTCATCCGTGCATCGTCTCTTTCGCGTCCCGACCAGCACCGCGCCGATTCGCGAGGCCTCGAACCAGTGGGGAGCGGCGGCATCATGGGAGCCGGATTTCTGGCACGCGCTACGCAACAGCGCGCACGCGCAGAAGCGCCTCGCGCAGGCCGGCGCTGCGGACCTCGCCACGGCGCGGTTGAGTCTCGAGGGGGAGTTGGCGAACGACTACATCGCGGTGCGTGGACTGGACGCACAACTCGAGGTGCTGCGCCAGTCGATCGTCTCCTATCAGGCGGCGGTCGAGGTGGCGCGGCTGCGCACGCGCGGACAAATCGCTTCCGGGCTCGATCTGGCGCGGGCGTTGAGCCAGCTCGATTCTGCGCAGGCTCAAGAAACTGAGACCCGGCTGCAACGCGATCTGATGCAGCATGCCGTCGCCGTGCTGATCGGTGCGATGCCGAGCACCTTCTCCATTGCGCCGACTGCTGAGTTGCGGTTGACGCCGCCGCAGCTTCCGGCGGGCGTTCCTTCGGCGCTGCTGCAACGCCGACCCGACATCGCCAGCGCCGAACGTCAGATGGCGGCTGCGAACGCTGTAGTCGGCGTGTCGCGCGCTGCGTTTTATCCCAACGTCACATTCAACCTGACGGGAGGCTTCCAGGATAGCGGATTCAATCTGCTGAGCCTGCCGAACAGCCTTTGGTCGGTCGGGGCGGGAGCCTTGCAGCCGCTGTTCGACGGCGGCCTGCGACGGGCGCAGCTTCGGCACTCGTGGGCACAATACGCGCAGACGCGCGACAGCTATCGCGAGACGGTGCTCGCTGCCTTCCAGGAAGTGGAAGACGGTCTGAGCCAGACCCAACGTCTGGCGACCGAGGACACGCAAGGACACGAGGCCAGTGATCAGGCCGCGCAGGCGTTGTCCATCTCGACGATGCTTTACAAAGACGGGCTCGACAACTACTTGAGCGTCTCGGTTGCGCAGGTGCAGGCACTCGCGGCGCAGCTCATCGAGGTCCAGATACGGATCCGCCAGATCCAGGCAGCCGTGTCGCTCATTCGCGCGTTGGGGGGCGGTTGGACGGTGGAAGCTCTGCCTGACGAGAGGCAGATACTGGCGTTCTAGCGAGACGCCGCCCCTGGATTCAATGGCAGGATGAACTGGATGCTTGCGCCGTGAGGCACATTGGGCACAGCCCAGATGCGCCCCCCGTGAAGTTCGATGATGGAGCGGCAGATTGATAGTCCCATCCCCAAGCCGCTGGATTTGGTGGTGAAGAAGGTATCGAACAGCTGACCCGCGTTATCAGCGGAAAAGCCCACCCCGCAGTCCGTCACGGTGACCCGCACTTGCTGCGCGCCATCTTGCTCCGATCGGATCACAAGCTCGCGCGGCCGATCCGTGATCGGTTGCATGGCTTCGATGCCGTTGATCACCAGATTGAGGATCAGCTGCTGCAGCTGAACTTTATCGGCGAGAATGACCGGGAGCGCGCTCGCCTGCTCCATGCGCAGCGCCACCCGGGAACTTAGGAGCTCATGATGCACCAGGGTCAGCGCCTCGCTCAGGACCTCATTGAGATTGAGCGGCGCCATTTTTGCATCGGTTTTTTTCGCGAGCGTACGGACGCGCCGAATGACCTCGCCGGCCCGGGTCCCGTCCCGGACGATTCTCTCGAGGGCGGCGTGCGCTTCCGTGAGATTGGGCTGCTGGTGATCGAGCCAGCTCAAGCATGCCTCGGCGTTGATGAGCACGGCGCCAAGCGGCTGATTGACCTCGTGAGCGATCGTGGCGGTGAGCTCTCCCAAGCTGGTGACGCGCATCACGTGCGCAAGGTCGGCCTGGGTCTCGTGCAACTCATGCTCCGCCCGCCGGATCGCGCTGACATCCATCACCGAACCGACGAACTCGACCTCGCCCGCCTCATCGCGGAAGGCCCGGGCCACGACGTGAACATGTTTGACCCTTTCATCCGGCATCAACAATCGATACTCGTGGGCATAATCCTGTCCGTCCTTCGATGCGCGCTCGAGCACCTGGCTGAAAGCAGCAATATCGTCCGGGTGAACTCTGCGTCGCACCAGCTCCAGCGTCGGAGTGATCGCCGGATCGAACTCAAAGATGCTGAAAGTTTCCCCTGTCCAGTATACTTTCCCGCTGGCGGGCCTCCAGGCGCAGGTGCCCGTATGGCTGAGCCTCTGGGCCTCGCTCAAATAGGCCTCACTGCGCCGCAACTCGTCATAGAGTTGGACGTTTTCCAGCGAAATGGCCGCCTGCGAGGCGAGCAGCTTGAGAACGGCGAGCTTGGCCGAGGTAAACACGCGCGGCGCCAGATTGTTCTCGAGATACAGCGCGCCGACGAGTTTGCCTTGTTTGACCAGGGGAACGCAGAGTACCGAGCGGGCGTGCTTCTCACGGACGTACTCGTCCGCGGAGAATGGGATTTGGGCCGAGGCATCGTCCAGGATCACGCTGTCCTGCGTTCGCACCGCGGTGTGCAGCACGGACTCGCCAAGTTCGGCCGGCGTCACCGCCGAATTTCGCAGCGTCACTTCAATGTCGCGGACGCCCGTCATCGCCTCCGCTGCAATCCAGGGCTCGCCGGCCGTGACGAGAATGAGCAGGCCCCGCTCGGCGCCCGCATGCTCGAGCGAAATTCTCATGAGCGTCTCGATGAGCTTGCCCAGCTCGATCTCGCTCGACACCGCCTGCGAAGCCTTGACCACCGTCGCGACGTCCAATTGTTCGACACGTGCGCTGACCGTCGTACTCAGCGCAGACGGCGCCGCCTGCTCACCCAACTTTGGATGGCGTCGGTCGAGCTGCCGGACTTTGCCCAGCGCACCCCAGCGCAAGTAGCAATCCCGGGCATTTCGCAGATAGCCATACGCGATGCTCTCGACGCCGCGAGCGTCGTAGAACCCCGCCGCGAGCTCGTGTGCCAGGCCTTCGTTCTGTACGAATCCGTGCTCGCGAGCCGATTTTATCGCCTGCTCGTAAAGATTCATGGCCTCGGCGTCCCGCCCGTCAAGGCGCGCAACCTCGGCGGACACCAGGGAGTATTTGTCGCCGAACGTCGGCGAACAATTCTCGGCCCACTCGCGCAACTGTTCCCGGTGCGCCGCCAGAAGATCGCGCCACCCGGCCCGTTCATCGACGGATGCGCTCTTATAGAGCGCCGCCAGCGTCAGCGCGGTGTAGTAGATGTAGTCGAGCAAAAAGATCTGCGCGCCTTCCCGACGAAGCAACGGTTTCGCCGCGTCCGCCGCCGCCAGAGCTTCGGCGTAGTCGCCCGACAGGAATCGCGCCTTCAGTTTGAGGATCCAGTACAGACAAATCATGGTGTTCATCCGTCCGCCCTTCAGCTGCGCCTCGAATGCCGCCTCGTCGAATTGCCCGTCGCTGAAGGTTGAGAAGGTCGCTGTGCGACCTTGCATGGTCGCGATGAAGCGCTGCTGGCTCACGATGAGATCGGCGACATCGCGGAACTTGGCTGTCCGCGCGAAGTCGAGCGCCATCTCCGACTCGCGCCACACCGCGTCGAGCGGATCGTTCCGCAGTAGAAGACCTGTGATGGATTGGTGCATGCTGTAGCAAGCGTAAGTCAGATCGCCTGTCTCGGTGGCGGTGCGAGTTACCTCCCGACGAAATTCGATCGCGATCGTGATCGGCCGTGTCCAGAGACTGACGAGCGCCGCATCGTGATAGACCTTCGTCTGATAGGCAGGGAAGCCGTGCTTCTCGACCAGATCGCAGGCGAGCCTGCCGAGGCGGTAGCCCTCGTGATAACGGTGAAAGGTCGGTCCGAGGATGGACCCGAGGCAAGCATAGCCGTGCGCGGCAGCGCCGCTCATGCCGTGCTGCATGCTCATATTCACCATGCGGCACACGAGCACGCAATACAAATGGAAGTCGCTAAACCAGCTGACTTCGGCCAGGATCGAGAACACCGGCATTGCGGCCTGCAATTCCGGATCGGTCATCAGCGGCAGGTCGATCAGGCTCTCGATCGGGCGCTTATTGAGATTCCGCCAGACCCCCTCGTATTCAACCTGGACCTCTGCCCAGCCCGGGTGTGCCGGAAGACGGATGCCGAACAAGCGCAGGCATGTGAGCGCGTAGTCTACGGCTTGCGGGTATTCCCCCTGCACAGTGTGCACCCGCACTTTCAGGTCATAGACGGCCGCCTTGTCGACTTTTGACTGCGCGCGCTGCAATAGCTCAGCGATCAACTGCCCGGATTTTTCGAAATTTCCGTTCAGGAGCTCGCACTGCGCGTATTCGAGCCACAGATTGAATGTCAACCGGTACTGGATGCTCCAGTCCCGCTCGTCCATAAGCGCCGTGCCGGAGGCGAGATACGCGCGCGCCGACGAATAGGCCGCCGAAGCCTTCGCCTTTCTTCCGGCGCGCAGGTTGATTGCAGCCACGCGGGTCTTCTCGTCCTGATCGACAATCAACGCGGCGCCTCGATCGAACTGGTTCGCGACCTCGAACAGCTGTTCGGTGACCTCGTCCGGCGTCATGTTCGTGAGCAGCTTACGGCCGATATGCAGATGAACGTCGGCGCGGCGCCCTTCAGGGATCAGCGAATACGCCGCCTGCTGGATCCGGTCATGGAGGAAACGGTAGGCCTCACCCTGCTGAACGACGAGGCCGGCGTGGACGGCTTCCCAGAGTCTCTCGTGCATGGCCTCTTCGGTATTGCTTTGAATCAATGCCAGCCTGCCGATCTCTGCCATGTTGCCCAGGCAGGCGAGGTGCTTCAGGGCATCCTGCGTGGCGATCGACAACCGCTTCAGTTTTCGGACCATGAGGTCCACCACGTTGTCGGTATAGTTCTTGGCGTGGATGCGATCAATGTCCCATGCCCAGGCTTCGGCGACCCGGTCGAACGTGATCAGACCCTCGTCGGCCAACGCGATCATGAACTGAATCGCGAAGAAAGGATTGCCGCCTGTCCTCTCGTTTACGAGCTGAGCCAAGGTTCGCACGCGCCCAGGCTCGCAGTGCAGAGCATCGGCGATGAGCCGGCCGACATCGCCGAGCGCGAGGGGCGCAAGCACAATTTCCCGCACTTTCGCATTGGCCTTGCGGATCGCCTCCAACGTGCGCATGAGCGGATGTGACGGACCCACCTCGTTGTCCCGATAGGCGCCAACCAGCAGCAGGTGCCGCACCTCCGAGTGGGTGGCCAGGTGCTCGAGCAGGTCGAGCGTCGCGCTGTCCAGCCATTGCAAATCGTCGAGGAACAATGCGAGCGGGTGCTCCTTGCGCGCGAAGACCCCGAGGAAGCGGCGGAATACCACCTGAAAACGGTTTTTGGCTTCTTGCGGCGGCAGCTCCGCGACAGGCGGTTGTTTTCCGATGATCAGCTCCAACTCGGGAACCAGGCTGACGATGAGCTGTCCATTCGAGCCGAGCGCCTCGCGGATTGAATCCCGCCAACGGCCCAGCTGCGCTTCGCTCTCACCGAGCAGCGAGCGCACCAGGCTCTGGAACGCCTGCGCCAACGTGACGTACGGAATGTCGCGTTTGTATTGGTCGAATTTCCCGGATGCGTAGAGTCCACGCGATGAAACGAGCGCCTTGTGCAGCTCGTTCACGACCGAGGACTTGCCGATGCCCGAATAGCCGGATACGAGCACCAGTTCCGGTGCGCCGAGGGTTACAACCCGGTCGAAAGATGCGAGCAGCGTTTCAATCTCGCGCTCGCGCCCATACAGCCGCTCTGGGATGAGCAACCGGTCCGACGCGTCGTGCGCACCCAGTGGAAACGGGTCGACCCGGAGATGCGACTCCCATTCCGCGAGACATCGCCGCAGATCGGACTCGACACCCGCAGCGGTCTGGTAGCGCTCCTCGGCGGTCTTGGCGAGGAGTTTCATCACGATTGCCGACAGCATCCTGGGAGATTCCGACGTCCTCTGGTCGGGTGGGACAGGCTGCCTCGCCATATGGCAGTGCACCCATTCCATCGGATCGGCTGCCGTGAAGGGCAGCATCCCCGTCAGCATCTCGTAAAACGTGACGCCAAGGGAGTACAGATCGCTGCGCGCATCGATCGAGCGGTTCATCCTGCCGGTCTGCTCCGGCGCCATGTAGGCGAGGGTGCCGGCGATCTCGTCCGGCGGCTCGGGATTGGCGCGCTCGCGCGGCAAGCGTGACGCGATGCCGAACCCGGTGAGCCAGACTCCGCCGCCGGCTGCATCCACCAGGATATTTGCCGGCTTGATGTCCCTATGGATGAGTCCCCGCGCATGCAACTGGCGCAGAGCCCGTGCAAGGGCGATCCCAGTGCGCAGAAACTCCCTTATTCCCAGTGGCCGGCCGAGCTGTAGATCGAGCGGATCGCCGCCGGGGTCCTCGAGCACCAGCGCCGAGCGGTTGCGGTGCAGGGAAAGTTCGATTGGACGCGCAGCCCAGGCGGCATCAAGATCTGCCCGAAGCGCGTATTCATGTTCGAGCCGCTTGAGGCTGGCTCGCGAGGCATTCTCCGCGGTGACCAGCAATATCGGCGCCACGCCGGTACCGGAGCCCCGATGCAGCTTGAAGTCGCCGTCCCGCAACGATGAAAAAGCATAACTTGAAAGATCGCTCACACGTCCCGGCGCTCCTTCGCGATCTTTGGTTTATCTCGCTGTTGGAACCATGAACACAACGATCATGCCAGAGATGATACCGCACCTGAAAGGCAGGGTCTCGCGCCAGACCTTCCGGGGCGGGCCGAAGATTCCGGGCTAATGGATTTGCAGCGCGAACTGCACATTATCCATACGCGTCCACGCCGCTAAAGCTCGAGATTGCGAATTTTCCCGCCTGGTCCAATCTCACCAGCTGCTCCCGGACGGAACCGGCCTGTTGGTCGTTGGTGAGCAGCACTTGCCCCACGGCGAAGTCGCGAACTGCGGATGAATCGGATGGTTGACCGTGTGTGCCGGCCGTGTGGGCCGCGCTCAACGCAATTTCGTGCGCGTCGAGTAAATCACACAACATGCGGTTGGGTGCTGAACGGCCGCGCAGTGCGTAAGAGGGCGGGGTGCCCTGTAGGAAGGCGCCCGCCAAAACACGGCTGGCGCCGCCCAGCGCGCGAATCCGATCGACGAGAACGTCAACGAGGTCCAGCTGTTCCTTATAGTGGGTGTCGAACAATGGGCGCAAGGGCCGCAAACGGATGTCGGCGGTTTGACAGCGCGCACTCTTGTACAAATCCCGCAGTTGAAGTGTATGAGTCAGCAATTCATCCAGCAACCCAATGGTCTTTTGAGCCGTGGAGTCTCCCGCGGACGTTACGGGCGAATCGTGCGGGACTTTGCGATTGGAAACATACATTTTTTCAATGCCTCGAAATACTCGTGCCTACCGGGCTTCGCGCAGCTCGGGAAGCACACGGCCAACCTCATCTGCTGCGCAGGCTAATTTCAATTCGCGTCCATCGCTTGCGATCGCTTGCGGTAACTTATGCGCCCTTGACGTTTTTATCCGCTGCCGAAAACCGTCCTTCAAGGCTTGATTGCGGCGGCCGTCCATGACCCGTCAGGATAGCCGGTCATTGCTCCCGCGATACTCGCCGTATCTGGGCCGAGATCTTTTTCCGCCACGCCGCCGTTCTGGGTGGCGATGAAAGTCATCACGCCGGAGGAGCGGTAGGAGGCCGGATACGCGATGGCGGCAAATCCGCCACCGGAGTTCGAGAGGACACGGAAGTAATAGCCGCGCAAGAGAATCGGTTTGTTCGCACCCGCTACTTGGGGAAGCAGCGCCTTGACCAGGCGATCCGCCTCATTGTCCGTTCCGGGGTGCGCTTCCGCCATGACCAGCGTGGTGCACATTCCGATCGCCGTCACTTCGTTCTCGCCGATCCGACGGAACCGGATTTCCTGGGAGCCGACTTTCGATTCGAATCTCCACCGACCGTGGTGTGACACCAGAGGAACCGGGAAAGGCCAGTTCTCTGCGCCCACGTACAACGTCGTAAATCCGCCCGACTCGCGCACGAACCGGTGCATTTCCTGATACTTCTGAGCGAAACGTTCGCGATCGAGGGCGTCCTCGTCCTTGTCATCTGAGCTGATGAGCTCGCTCCCTCCGCCGAGAATCTCCCTCACCGCCCGCTCGTCATGCTTTTGGACGGCGGATGCGAGGGCGCGGCTTGCCTCGCCGGGCGATGCAAAGCTTGTTTGGCTCGATGCTCCAGCCAGACACAATTCGACGGAACCCGCCGCGAACAGCGCACATGCCGCCAGCGCGGCGCGCGCGGTTGATCTGCGCAGGCGATGTTTTTCGAAACCACTCTTCATTCCGCGGATCATTTCAAACTCCTTGGATTGTTTGACCGTTGTCTTGGCGTCATTCATCGGTGACCTCCGCCGCCGTGACCTCCACCACCATGGAAACCCCCGCCGAAGCTTGCTCTGCCGCGTGAGGAAAATGCCCGCGCGTCGCCTCCGTGATTGAAGCCGCTGAACGCGCTGGAGTGCATGCCGTCGGACCCGCCGCCATGAAAGGCGCCGCTGCCGCCGGCGTAATGTGAGCCGCCACGATCGGATCCACCGTGATCAAAGCCTGCGCTTCCACCACCGAAGGTAGAGTGACTGCCGAACTCTCTGCTGTGCGGGTCGTAGGGGTGATCGCCGTGAATCAGGTCGTGATGGTGCCAATCCGTGCCCCAGTGGTGCCACCCCCAGCCGAAGCCACCGTAGAGGCCGATGCCGATGCCGAGACCGAACCAGATCCCCGGCCCATCGTAGTAGAAGCCGGGAACTCCAATCCAATCCGGGTAGTAGGCGAGAGGATCGCCGTAGACGACCCAGGGATCGTATTCCGGCACATAAACGACCTGCGGATCTGTCGGCTCGATGTCGATCGAATTTCCGTCGGCGGTGACCGATTCCTGTGGAGTGCTCTTCAAGTTCCCGGCCTGTTGCGCTCGCTGACGCATCACCTGAACCGCGTCGAGGACAGGCTGTTGCCCGTTCACATACGCCTCGCCGAGGGAGGACGTCCAGGATAGATTCTGGTCCATCATGCCAACCAGCCCCGGAAACTGCGTGAGAGCCTTCACGCTCGCATCCCAGGTCTGCGCGTCGACCGCTTTTGCAAGTGCATCTGCTTTCAGATCTGGATTTTGTTGCAGCCACCGATCCGCTTCCACGATCTGCGTGGGATGAGTCGCGCCGGCAAGAATCTGCGCAACCAACGGATCCGGGTACAGTGCGATCGGAGCGACCAGCTGCTCCAGCTCTTGAGGCGACATCTGCGGCGCCGAAGCGGGCAGCGGCTCAGCCAGAGCCGCCGGTTGTGCGTCGGCCCGCACCTCCTGGCTGGCGCACCCGGCCTGCAGAAACCCCAGCACAAGTGAACTGCACAACATGAACTTGAACATTCGCCCGGACGTTTTCATTGGTAGAACTCCTGCGTGTACAAACTACTCACGGCGGCGGCAGCCCCGCCGGATGGAACAACTCCGATCGCGAGCTCCCTGGGCGTGCACAACACAATAGGACGCTCCGGGAACAGGCGCATTCGTGAGATTGGCGTGAACTCATCGCAATTGCCGACACCGTTCTTGACTCCGTTGGGAACAGAGTGTGGTAAGAAAGAGTTGCGCGTCGATTGCTCAGTCCTCCGGTCTTATTTCAATCGAAACGCAATCGACGATGCGATTTCAATTCACGGCTTCGCTGCGCTTGAGCGCGTGCCGTTGGCAACGGCAACTCGGCACGACCTTCCCAAGGATGCGTTTTGAGAATCGGGGAGGCAATCCTGGAAGATCATTGGGCGCTACCAAGAACAAGATTGGGCACAGCGGCGTTCTTACGGGTGTCGCGTGCAATGTGTCAATCACTCGAGGTACAGCACCATGTTCGACGCTCCGTACAGAAATACAGGATTTGTGATCGCGATGCTCGGCGCAATCTGTGCAACCGGCTCTTCGATGCCCGCGCAAAGCGCGCAGACCGGGGCGCAATCCGCAATCGCTGCGTGTCCGGAGACTGACAGCGGCCTCAAGTTGCCGTCCGGGTTTTGCGCCAGCATTTTTGCCGACGGCATTGGGCATGCGCGCCATCTCGTTGTCGCTGCGAACGGGGTCGTCTACGTCAACACCTGGTCCGGCCGCTATTACGGCAACGACACGCCTCACGCCGGCGGGTTTCTGGTCGCGTTGCAAGACACCACCGGTGCGGGCAAAGCGAACATCAATGACCGCTTCGGCGAGACTGTG
>Ga0210406_10001712_pt1 | contig 26154 bp, 20 predicted proteins | sample IncBWC30MmetaG_FD_155454 | JGI IMG/M metagenome (GOLD analysis project Ga0210406, IMG submission 155454) | Forest soil microbial communities from Barre Woods Harvard Forest LTER site, Petersham, Massachusetts, United States - Inc-BW-C-30-M | ecosystem: Environmental > Terrestrial > Soil >... | reverse complement strand
GGTGCGGAGTTTTTCGGTCCCTTCGGAGTGATCGAAGGGATCGCTGAGGGAGCCTTTGATCGCGCCAAACATACCGTCGGCGAACACGCCGGCGACCAAGGATCCGGCGAACTGCCAGTCGTAGCCGGCACCCGCCGTTGCGAACCAGCCATCACCGCCCAGACGCTGATTGTTGGTTTCGTTTCCTATTCCAAGGCCCACGAGGTTGCTGTCGGCATCCCAGATGCCGCCGCCACCACCACCAAAGAGGTAGAAGCCGGTCCAGCTTGGCGTCACGATCGGTGACGCTGCCTTGGCATAGGCAGGCTGATCGGCCGCCAACACCGTCGGGCCGCCCGAATTGAAGCGATAGACGAGCGAGGTACTGACGGTCTGCGACCAGGGCTTAAAGGTCAGGATGTCCGCCACCGGGTTCCCATTAACGGCGGTCTCGGGCAGCGTGACGCGGCCGAAATAGGCTGCGCGGTATTCGGTTTTCATGAACCAGCCGGGCGCCGTGACGCCAAAGATGTTCAGGCTGTTCTCGACGCCGCCGCCGACGAACCAGCCATCACGATGGAATGACGGTGTCGTGTCGATGGGGATGGAAGCGTCGACGACAGTAGCAGAAAACATAGTGGTGCCCGACCACGCCGAACCGGTGTAGCCGGCATTTACGTAAGAGAGCACGTTCGGCGCGACCAGATAGCCGAGACGTGCACCGACCGCCCAGGTGGTGCGGAGCTTCTCGGTTCCCGTGGCCTCAGTTTGGAGTGGGTCGCTTAGGGAGCCACTGAGCGAGCCGAACATGCCGTCGGCGAATGCGCCGGCGACCCAGGATCTTGCAAATTGCCAGTCGTAGCCGGCGCCGACCGTTCCGAACGCGCCATGACCGCCTAGACGCTGATCACGGGTGTTGGAGGAGGAATTGTTGATCGCCTCATTGCTATCAGCATTCCACATGCCCCCGCCCCCACCGCCAAAAACATAGAAGCCGGTCCAGCTCGGTGCGACCGCAACTTGCGGTTGTGCCTTGGTGTAGATGCGGGCAGGAAGATCGGCGGCGAGGGCAGACCCTGACAGCGCCGTCACAGCGATCAAGGCAAGCGGAAGTCTCTTCATTTCTCAAGTCCTAAGTACCGGGTGTTCGCGCAAGCGCGTCGGGTACGGAGGTATAGCGGGCTTCGGCCGGTAGCATGTTGCCGGGCGAGCACATTCGATAGGAAACGGAGGTCGGCTCGGATTTCCGCGCTGCCGATTAAATAATTGAATCCAAATAAAAATGCAGCAAGTTGGCCGTGCGTGCCGTTACGGGTGTAACCAAAAACTGGACGGCCGTTCAGACGTCCAGCAGCTCGTCGCTGGCGAATTCGGCCTTCTCCGAGATGAAGGCGAAGCGGGCCTCGGCCTTGGTGCCCATCAGCCGCTCGACCGAATCGGCCGTGCCTTCGCGGTCGTCGGCCAGCAGGACTACGCGCAGCAAGGTGCGCTTGGCGGGGTCCATCGTGGTTTCCTTGAGCTGAGCCGGCATCATCTCGCCCAAGCCTTTGAAGCGGCCGATCTCCACCTTGGCGTTGGCGTTGAACTCGCTCCTCAGAAGCTGATCCCTGTGGGCGTCGTCGCGGGCATAGAAGGTCTTGCTGCCGTGGGTCAGCCGGTAGAGCGGTGGCACCGCGAGATAGAGGTGGCCCTCGTCGATCAGCCGCGGCATCTGCCGGTAGAAGAAAGTGATCAAGAGCGAAGCGATATGCGCGCCGTCGACGTCGGCGTCGGTCATGATGATGATGCGGGAATAGCGCAGATCCTCTTCGCGGTAATGCGCGCCCGTGCCGCAGCCGATCGCCTGCATCAGGTCGGCGAGCTGGGCGTTGGCGGTCAGCTTGTCCTTGCCGGCCGACGCGACGTTGAGGATCTTGCCGCGCAGCGGCATCACGGCCTGGGTCTTGCGGTCGCGGGCCTGCTTGGCGCTGCCGCCGGCCGAATCGCCCTCGACGATGAACAGCTCGGAGCCTTCGGTTGCAGTGTTGGTGCAATCGGCGAGCTTGCCGGGCAGGCGGGCCTTCTTGGTCGCAGTCTTGCGCGCGGTCTCCTTCTCGGCGCGGCGGCGCAGCCGTTCTTCGGCGCGCTCGACGACGAAATCCAAGAGCTTGTTGGCCTGCACCGGATTGGCCGAGAGCCAGTGATCGAACGGGTCCTTCACCGAGGTCTCGACGATGCGCTGGGCTTCGGCGGTCGCAAGGCGATCCTTGGTCTGGCCCTGGAATTCCGGCTCGCGCACGAACACCGACAGCATCACGGCGGCGCCCACCATGACGTCTTCGGAAGTGACGCTCGCGGCGCGCTTGCCCTGACCGACGCGCTCCGCATGGTCCTTCAGCCCGCGCAGCAGCGCGCTGCGCATGCCGGATTCATGCGTGCCGCCGTCCTGGGTCGGAATCGTGTTGCAGTAGGAGGATAGGAAACCGTCGGCATCCGCCGTCCAGGCCACCGCCCATTCGCAGGCGCCGTGTGCGCCGGTGCGCCCCGATTTGCCCGAGAAAATATCCGGATGCACCAGCGTGTCGGCATGGATCGCGGCGCCGAGATAATCCTTCAAGCCGCCCGGAAAATGGAAAGTCGCCTCAGCCGGCACATCCTCGACGCCCTTGAGAAGCTCGGGCGCGCATTGCCAGCGGATCTCGACGCCGCCGAACAGATAGGCCTTCGAGCGCGCCATCTTGAACAGCCGTTGCGGCTTGAACGTCGCCTTGGCGCCGAAAATATCGGTGTCCGGCTTGAAGCGCACCTTGGTGCCGCGGCGGTTGTTGACCTTGCCGAGCTCTTCGAGCTTGCCCTTGGGGTGGCCGCGCTCGAACGCCATGCGATAAAGCTTCTGGCCGCGCGCGACCTCGACCTCGAGCCGCGAGGACAGAGCATTCACCACGGAGATGCCGACGCCGTGCAAACCACCGGAGGTCTCGTAGACCTTGGAGTCGAACTTGCCGCCGGCATGCAGCGTGCACATGATGATTTCGAGCGCGGACTTCTTCGGAAATTTCGGATGCGGATCGACGGGAATGCCGCGGCCGTTGTCGGTGACGGTGAGAAAGCCGTCGGCCGTCAGCTCCACCTCGATGAAGGTCGCGTGCCCCGCCAGCGCCTCATCCATCGCGTTGTCGATGACTTCCGCAAACAGATGGTGCAGCGCCTTCTCGTCGGTGCCGCCGATATACATGCCGGGCCGGCGCCGGACAGGTTCGAGGCCTTCCAATACCTCGATGTCGCGGGCGGTATAGCCGGCTTCGCCGCCGGACGGGCGCGGGGCGGGCTTCGCCGCGGCACGGCCTTTCGGCGCCGCAAACAGGTCATCGGCTTTGGCTTTGGCAGCGGATTTCAACGGCTTGGACATATCTCTTCATATATTTCGCGCAAGCTTGCGCCGCGAATCGACAGCACTGAGTATGCCATGGATCGGCTTTAAAAGTGACGCGCCGGGCAGCGAAGCCGTGGCGTCACGACGCGGGGCGGCCGGAATAGCACGCTCGCGCGCCCGGTCAACCGGCCGATCATTCAATTCTTCCCGATACTTATCCGAGGAACCAGAAAGCCGTTTGGAACGCCCCAAGCTCACGCCGTAGTGGTCCTTTGTGACTTGAAGTGGTGCAGGGGGCTGGCTTACCAGTTTTTGGGGCAGTCGGGCCGGGACAAGGTCCCAGCTCGTTGCAAAACAAAGCGGGGCGAGGAAGGACATTTCACGAAATGGAAGACTTTGCGCGCGCCGTGACCGATTTCGTGCGCGACCACCAGGCCTGGGCCGCCCCGATCGTGTTGTTGCTGGCATTCGGCGAATCGCTTGCCTTCTTTTCGCTGCTGATCCCGGCTTGGGGAGCGCTGGTGGCAATCGGGGCGCTGATCGGTGCGACCGGCATCAGCTTCTGGCCGGTCTGCATCGCCGGCGCAATCGGCGCGGCGCTCGGTGACTGGGTCTCCTATTGGTTCGGCTTCAGATACAAGGAGCAGGTGGCGCAGATCTGGCCGTTGTCGCGCTATCCGGAAATCCTGCCGCGCGGCGAAGCCTTCGTGAAGAAATGGGGTGTGCCCAGCATTTTCATTGGACGCTTCTTTGGTCCTCTCAGGGCCTCGGTGCCGCTCGCCGCCGGCATTTTCGAAATGCCCTATATGCAATTTCAGATTGCAAACTTCGTCTCTGCGCTGATCTGGGCGGCTGCGTTGCTGCTGTTTGGCGATGTCATCGCGCAGATCATGGAATGGTTGTGGCGAGCCTTCTGAGCGCTCGCGCCGCGTCCGGAATAAGCCTCGCAGCGCGGGGGTTAATCCTTTGGTTGTGGAGCTTCGCATAACCTCGTCGCGTCCGCGCCAACAGGCAGATCAAGATCAGCGGCTGGAGCATGATTCGGAAAATGCTTGTCCCGCATTGTTTGCGGGGTGGAACCGGCTTTCCCCTGGGCCTGACAAACGCGGAACGCGCTTCCGCGGAGATCATACTCGAAGAGGCAGCCGGGCATTCGTCTTAATTGGAGGTCAAACCATGGAACTATCACGACGTCGCGCGCTGGCAGGCGCCGCCGTAGTTGCGGCCACGCCGCTGTTACCTGCCGCCGAGATCAAGGCGGCCGCACCGGTCGCCGAGAAGCAGGCGCCGAGCTTCTATCGCTACGAAGTCGGCGACATCGAGGTGACGGTCATCTCCGACGGCCGGAACACTTTCCCTCTGGAGGATTCCTTCATCCTCAACGCCAAGAAGGAAGAGGTCGGCGCCGCGCTGGAACAGGCATTTCTGCCGCGTGACACGATGACGATCTATTTCGCGCCACTCGTGATCAACACCGCCGACAAGCTTGTGGTGATCGATACCGGCAACGGCCCAGTGTCGAAGGCAAAGAGCAACGGCGCCAACGGTCTGTTCGCCGACAACATGGCCGCTGCGGGCTTCGATCCAAAGGCCGTCGACATGGTCGTGATCTCGCATTTCCATGCCGACCACGTGAACGGACTTCTCGCTGCCGACGGCACGCCGGCGTTTCCGAATGCCGAGGTGCTGGTGCCTTTGGTTGAATGGAAGTTCTGGACGGACGACGGCGAGATGAGCCGCGCGCCCACAGGCCGCATGCAGAACCTGTTCAAGAACAACCGCAACATCTTCGAGGCCGGGCTGAAGAAGAAAGTCACCCCCTATGAGTGGGGCAAGGAGGTCGCGCCGGGCCTGCTTGCGGTCGACACCATCGGCCACACGCCGGGCCACACCTCCTATGTGCTGTCGTCAGGGTCGGGCAAGGTCTTTATCCAGTCCGACGTCACCAACAACCCGAACCCGTTTGCACCCATCCCGGCTGGCACGCCTTCTTCGACCAGGACCCCGACATGGCCGAAAAGACCCGCCGCCGGGTCTATGACATGGTGGTTTCCGAAAAACTCCAGTTGCAAGGCTTTCATTATCCGTTCCCAGGGCTCGCCAATCTCGTGAAGGACGGCGACGGCTACCGGGTCATTCCGGCGCCGTGGAATCCGTCGATCTGACGGCGGGCGTCACTCCGGGGCGCGCCGCAAGGCGCGAACCGGGAATCCCGGAGTCGCCGCGCGAGATTCCGGGTCTGGCGCCGGCGTGCGATCCCGGAATGAAATGACGAGAGCCTATCTTGACGCGACGCGGGCGCGGCCTTATAGGCCGCGCCCATGATCAACGCTTCGACCATCCTTTTTGCCCGCCGCCGCCGCGCCATCGCGGTATGGGCGGTCGTTCGCGTTTAAGATCATCGCCTCTGCCGCCGGATCTCTTCCCGCGGCGCCTTCCTCTCTAAAGACACGCGGTTTGATTTGGCGGCTCCTACGTCACGCAGGAGTTTGGAATGTATACGCCTCCGATGTTCAAGCCCGATCGCGCCGCAAGCCTCGCGTTCGCTGAAGCACGCGGATTCGGCACCGCCTGCGCGTGGGACGGCAGGAAGCCGACGGGCTCAGCCGTGCCGTTCTATCTGAGCTATGCCGCCGACGGCACACCGATGGCGCTGTTTCATGTCGCTCGTCACAATCCGCTGGTAAAGCTCGCGGACGGTACGTCACCGTGGCTGCTGGCCGTCAATGGCTCGGATGCCTATGTGTCAGCCGACTGGTACGTCTCGCCGGATCAGGTGCCGACCTGGCTGTACCAGGCCGTGCATCTGACAGGCCCGGTGCGGACATTGTCGGATGACGAGCTCGCCATGCAGGTTGATACGCTCAGCGCCAAGTTCGAGAATTGGCTGCTGCCCAAGCGGCCGTGGACGAGCGCGAAGGTGACGGCGCCGCGGCTGGAAGCCCTGAAGAAGGCGATCGTGGGATTGGTGATGACGGTCGAGGAGGTCGAGGGCAGCTTCAAGCTCAACCAGCAAAAATCCGAAACCGATTACGCCGCGGTTGCGGGCGCTTTGGCCGAACAAGCCGACCCCCGCGCGCAGCATGTTGCCCGTCTGATGCGAGAAGCCCGGCCGCAGGCCTTTGTAAACCAAACGAACAAGCTCGAAGGGAGCGTGCCATGACCCTCACCGACACCCAAAAGCCGCGGACGGCCGGCGATATCACAAAGCCTGCCGTCTTCGTGGACGGCGCGTCGGGAACGACGGGCCTTGGCATTCAAGAGCGGCTTCGGCTGCAGAACGACGTCGTCGTCAAGAGCATCGCCGATGACAAGCGCAAGGATGCAGGGGCCAAGCGCGCGCTGATGGAGGAGGTGGATCTCGTCATCCTCTGCCTGCCGGACGATGCCGCGAAGGAGACCGTTGCGCTGATCGATGGCATCGCCGCGGCGGCACCCAAGATACTCGACGCTTCGACCGCCTTTCGGGTCGCGAGCGACTGGACTTATGGCTTTCCGGAACTCGCGCCGGATCAGGCCGACAAGATCCGTGCTGCGCGGAAAGTCTCCAATCCGGGCTGCTATCCGACCGGCGCGATCGCGCTGCTGCGGCCGCTGGTCGATGCGGGACTTTTACCCGCGGATTATCCGGTCACCGTCAATGCGGTGAGCGGTTATTCGGGTGGCGGAAAGTCGATGATCGCGAGCTTCGAGGACGGCTCCGCGCCTTCCTTCGAGCTCTACGGCCTTGGCTTCGAGCACAAGCACGTGCCGGAGATGCACCTCTACTCACGGCTCGCGCGGCGGCCGATTTTCATCCCCTCGGTCGGCAATTACCGGCAGGGCATGCTGGTCTCGGTGCCATTGCAGCTCGATACGCTTCCGGGCAAGCCTGGTGGCGCCGACCTCGAGGCTGCGCTCACGAAGCGCTACGCCGGCTGCACTTACGTCTCGGTCATGCCGCTACAAAACGATGCGGCCAAGAGCGGGCGCATCGAACCGGAAGCGCTCAACGAGACCAACAAGCTCGAACTCTATGTCTTTGCCAGCGACAAGCACCATCAGGCGGTGCTGGTCGCGCGCCTCGACAATCTAGGCAAAGGCGCCTCCGGCGCGGCAGTGCAGAACATGCGGCTGATGCTAGGTCTTGCCGAGACGTAAGGGCAGGCGTTCTACTAGGCGCCCGTGACGATGCTGCATCTCGTTGTGCGAAGCGGCGGACTAGAGCCTTTTCCGTTCCGATTGAATCGGAACGGAGACTCTAGTTTCTTGTTTTGACGCGTTTTCTTCACGCGAACCGGTATCCACCCGCGTCAAGTGCGGGGCAGGCTTTCGCTCGAAAACGCTCTAAATGGCACGGTCATTCCGGGGCGCGCGAAGTGCGAGCCCGGAATCTCGAGATTCCGGGTTCGATGCTTTCGCATCGCCCGGAATGACGGGGCAGCTCAAAGCACTCCGAAGATCGCCAGCACCAGCACCACCTGCGCCAGGAAGCCGACGGTGAAGGCCAGCGTGCGGAATACCGGCAGGCCCAGCGTGTAGACGATGACATGGGCGACGCGGGCCCAGAAATAGACGGCGCAGGCGAGCACGGTCCATTTGGTCGAATAGTCGATCGCGTTGAGGATCAGGACCAGCGGCGCGAAGATGACGAGATTTTCGATCGCGTTGTCATGCGCGAACATCAGCCGCGTAGCCCATTCCGCGTGCGGCTTGTCGCCCCGCGACGGGTTGGCCATCGCTCCGGCCAGGCCGCGAATCTGCGAGCGATTGATGATGTAGGGGACCCACAACAGTCCCGTCAAAATCACTGTCAGCGTCAGCCAGAACAATTCGCGCGTCATGGTTGTTTCCCCCTGAAGTTCCGTCGCGTCCCGGCGGGACGATGAGGGCTTTATACCCAAGCGCGCGCCGATACTGAAGCAATCTGCGGCGCGCCGGAGCATGATCGCAACGCACTCTACACACTCTGGGCGTGAGCTTTCAGGCGCGGACCTTGACGTAGCTGCCGGGCGCATCCTCGATTGGCGGCAACGCCTCACCGCCGACCGGGCGCGCCGGAACTTCCTCCGGGTCGAGGCTGCCGAGCCATTCCCGCCAGTCCGGCCACCAGGACCCCTTGTGTTCCTTCGCGCCCTTGATCCAGTCCGAAAGAGAAATGTCCTTGATGCTGTCGTTGGTCCAGTACTGGTATTTGCCCGTCGCTGGCGGATTGATGACGCCGGCGATATGCCCGGACCCCGACAGCACATATCTCACCGGCCCTCCGAAAAACTGCGAGCCGTGCAGCACCGAGTCGGCCGGCGCGATGTGGTCCTCGCGCGTCGCCAGATTGTAGACCGGCACCTTCACCTTGGAGAGATCCAGCAGCGTGTTGTCGAGCACCATGCTGCCGGTCGAAAGGCGGTTCTCCAGATAGCAGTTGCGCAAATAATAGGAGTGGTTCGCGGCCGCCATCCGCGTCGCATCCGAGTTCCAGTGCAACAGATCGAACGCGGACGGTGGCTGTCCCTTCAGATAATTGCTGACCACATAGGACCAGATCAGGTCGTTCGAACGCAGCATGTTGAAGGCCATCGCCATCCGGCTGCCTTCGAGCACGCCGGATTCCTGCATGTCGCGCTCGAGCGCGGAGATCTGTCCCTCATCGACGAACACGAGAAGATCGCCGGCATGGGTGAAATCGACCTGCGCGGCCAGGAAGGTCGCCGACGACACGCGCGCGCGCCGCTTGTCTGCAAGCCAGGCCAGTGTCGTGGCGAGCAGCGTGCCGCCGACGCAATAGCCCATGGTGTGGACCTTCATCTCGCCGGTTGCCTTCTCGATGACGTCCATTGCCGTCAGCGGCCCTTCCTTCACATAGTCCGCCCAGGTTTTCGCCCCGAGGCTCCTGTCGGGATTGACCCAGGAGATCACGAATACGGTGATGCCCTGATCGACGCACCATTTGATGAAGGATTTTTCCGGCTTCAGATCCAGAATGTAGAACTTGTTGATCCATGGCGGCACGATCAGCAGCGGCGTGCGCAGCACCTTTTCGGTAGCGGGCTCGTACTGGATGAGCTGCATCAGATCGTTCTGGAAGATCACCTTGCCCGGCGTCGTCGCCATGTTGACGCCGACCTCGAGGTTGGTCGGGTCCGACTGACGGATGCGTAGCGTACCCTTGCCGGCCTCGACATCTTCGGCCAGCATCTTCATGCCGCGAACCAGATTGTCACCGCTGGAGGCCAGCGTCTCGCGCAGCACTTCCGGATTGGTCAATACGAAATTCGACGGCGCGAGCGCGTTGACAATCTGGTTGATGTAGAACTCGGCCTTCTTGCGCGTATGCGGGTCGAGGCCTTCGGCGTTGTCCACAAGGTCCTGCGCCCATTGCGTCGTCAGCAGATAGAGCTGCATGACGAAATCGAAGAACTGGTTCGATTTCCACTCGGGATCGGCGAATCGCTTGTCGCGCGGCGAGGGCGCGATCGCCGGCATCGCTTGCTCGCCGGCCATCCGCCGCATCGCCGAGCCCCAGAGATCGAGATAGCCCTTGGCGATCTTGGTCTGCAAGTCTGACGAGCGCTCATTGTCGGAGAGCCAGTATTCCGCGACTTTGGTGAAGGTCTTGATGACCTCGGCGAGTTCGGTCGGCGGCTTGTCCTGCACCTCGCCGCTGCCGCGCGGCTGGAGGTAGGCCGCAAGCGCCCGGCCGCCGCTTTCCATGGCGCGAGCGACATTCATCGCAAACGCTTCAGCGTCGAACGTCTTGGTGACCTGGGTTTCCGTCGTCGCTTCGTTCATGGCACATCGACACTATCGCTTCGTGGCGGCTTCGTCACCGCGCCAGATCGACTGTGGGGCTTTGAAGTTAACCACGTTTTTCCGGACTTGCTGCACTGCGATAAAAGACCTTCGTTCTGTCACATTGCACAACTATCGGTAAAAATACTTGTGCAGGGCTCAACCGTTTCGGGCGACAATGGCTGGGCCTGTGGCAACATCGGATAGGCCGGGCTGGGCAGCCGCTGAAGAAGCGGCTAACGGAACGACCTGCAAAGCGACTAGCAAGGCGACTAGAAACGCGACTTGCAAAGCGACTTGGCGGAAGTTCCGAGGGGAATGTCGTTGGATCGGCAAACAAAGATGTTCGCCCTTGCGGCCTTGATGATGTCGGCGCTCGCGCTGTCGGGATGCGCGACGTCGATTGCCGACATGCCTTTGGCCGGCACGCCGGCCGATGCGCCGTCGCGTCCGAAGGACGCTTCGCAGTGGCTGCCGGTGAACGATCTGCCGCCGGATCGCGAGGCGGCCGCGATGGACCCGGCCCAGCGGGCGAAGATCGAGGCCGAGCTGATTGCCGCACGCGACCGCCAGGCCTCTGTCACGGGCAAGGAGACGGCGAAGGAGACGGCCAAGGAGACAGCCAAGAGTTCGGCAACCAAGAGTTCGGCAGCGGACAAGGGTTCGGCGACCGCCGCTGACACCGGCGCCAAATAGAAGTTCGCAATCGCGGCTTCCCGGCCAGGTAAATCGCTGGCGTGCGTGATCGTCCGTGGTAAGAAGGATCATTCAGCCGCAAATTCGGGTGAAAGCCTGCCAGTTTGCCCTGAACTCGCGCTAAATCATTGATTCGGCACGATTTCTGGACAGAAATGAAATTCTGTTTGGGAAACCTGATTGCCTTGCGATATTGCCTTGCGATTCTGCCTGACCGGTTGCCGGAGCTACGACCCATGGACGATTTCTACCGCATTCGCCGCCTGCCGCCTTACGTCTTCGAGCAAGTCAACCGGGCCAAGGCGGCCGCGCGCAATGCGGGGGCCGACATCATTGATCTTGGCATGGGCAATCCGGACCTGCCGGCGCCGTTGCATGTCATCGAGAAATTGAAGGAGACGCTGGGCAAGCCGCGGACCGACCGCTACTCGGCCTCGCGCGGCATCAACGGCCTCCGCAAGGCCCAGGCCTCCTATTACGACAGACGCTTCGGCGTGAAGCTCAATCCGGAGACGCAGATCGTCGCGACATTGGGCTCCAAGGAAGGCTTTGCCAACGTCGCGCAGGCGATTACCGCGCCCGGCGATGTCGTGCTCTGTCCGAATCCGAGCTATCCGATCCACGCCTTCGGATTCCTGATGGCAGGTGGCGTGATCCGCTCGGTGCCGTCGGAGCCGACGCCGCAATTCTTCGAGGCGGTGGAGCGGGCCATCATCCATTCTATTCCCAAGCCGCTCGCGCTTATCGTCTGCTATCCGTCCAATCCGACCGCCTATATCGCCAGTCTGGACTTCTACCGGGACTTGGTGGCGTTCGCGAAACGGCACGAGATCTTCATCCTGTCCGACCTTGCTTACGCCGAGGTCTATTTTGACGACACGAATCCACCGCCTTCGGTGCTGCAGGTTCCCGGCGCGATCGATGTGACGGTCGAATTCACGTCGATGTCGAAGACCTATTCGATGGCCGGCTGGCGCATGGGGTTTGCGGTCGGCAACGAGCGCATCATCGCGGCACTTGCGCGGGTGAAGTCCTATCTTGACTACGGCGCTTTCACGCCGATCCAGGTGGCGGCGACCGCGGCGTTGAACGGTCCGGATGATTGCATCCGTGAGATGCGCGAGACCTACCGCAAACGCCGCGACACGCTGGTGGAATCGTTCGGCCGGGCGGGTTGGGAGATCCCGCCGCCGGAAGCGTCGATGTTCGCCTGGGCGCCGTTGCCCGAGGCCTTCCGCGCGGTCGGCAGCATGCAGTTCGCGACGCTGATGGTCGAGAAGTCCGGTGTCGTGGTGTCGCCCGGTGTCGGCTTCGGCGAGCATGGCGAGGGCTATGTACGGATTGCGATGGTGGAGAACGAGCAGCGGATCCGCCAGGCCGCGCGCGGCGTGCGCCGTTTCCTTGAAAGCGGCATCGAAACGTTGCACAACGTGGTTCCCCTCGCCAATCGGCGGTAAGCATGTCCCCGAAAAGCTGGTCCTCGGCCTGACCCCGGGGATGAACATGGTTTTCGGATGAGATATCGACATGCCTGTTAGAGCCTGTTTTCCGCGAGACTTTGCGTCATGTCCGCACCCCTGAGAGTGGGTCTTGCCGGACTCGGCACCGTCGGTGCCGAGGTCGTCCGGCTGATCGCGACCGAGGCCCGCACGCTGGCGGCACGCTGCGGACGCCCAATCCGGGTGACCGCGGTGACCGCGCGCTCGAAGGCCAAGAAACGTGGCGTCGATCTCGACGGGATCGCCTGGGCGAAGAGTCCGATCGAGCTGGCGAGCGATCCCGAGATCGACTGCCTGGTCGAGCTGATCGGCGGCGCTGGCGACCCGGCGCTGTCTGCGATCGAGACCGCGCTGAAATCCGGCAAATCGGTGGTCACCGCCAACAAGGCCCTGATCGCCAAGCATGGCCTGCGCCTGGCGCACGCGGCCGAGAAGCACGGCGGCGCCTTGAACTTCGAGGCCGCCGTCGGCGCGGCCATTCCGATCATCAAGACGCTGCGCGAAGGCCTTGCCGCGACCGGCGTCAATCGCATCTACGGTATCCTTAACGGCACCTGCAATTACATCCTGACGCGGATGGAGCAGGAGGGCCTGTCATTCGCCGAATGCCTGAAGGACGCGCAGCGTCTCGGCTATGCCGAAGCCGATCCGTCCTTCGACGTCGATGGCCACGACACCGCGCAGAAGCTCGCCATCCTCGCGAGCCTTGCCTTCGGCACAAAGGTTGCAGAAGGCGCGGTCTATGTCGAAGGTATTTCCTCCATCACGCCCGAGGATCTGCGCGCTGCCGAGGACCTCGGCTACCGCGTCAAGCTGCTTGGCGTCGCGGTGCGCACGGCAAAGGGCATCGAGCAGCGGGTGCACCCGACCATGGTGCCGAAATCGTCCTCGATCGCGCAGGTGATGGGTGTGACGAACGCGGTCACTATCGATGGCGAGGGCATTCCGCCGATCACGCTGGTCGGTCCCGGCGCGGGCGGGGCCGCAACCGCATCCGCCGTGGTCGCCGATATCGCCGACATCGCGCGCGGCGTGCGCGTCGATCCCTTCGGGCGCCCGGTCGATCGCTTGCGCGCGACCGAGAAGGCGCCGATGGAACGGCATGAAGGCGGCTACTACATCCGCCTGATGGCGCGCGACCACGCCGGAACCGCCGCCACCATCGCAACAAGGCTTGCAGAGCAGAAGATTTCGATTGAATCGATCGTGCAGCGCCATCCCAATGGTGGAATTGACGCCGGTCAGCCGACGGGGAAAGCTTCGCCGGTGCCCGTTCTGCTGATCACTTACGCCACGCATGAGGACGCGGTGCATCGCGCGCTACAGGCGGTGCAGCGCGACAAGGTGATCAGCGGACGGCCGCAGGTGATACGGATCGAGAAGAATTAGCACGCAGTTCCAGGACAGTTCCAAGGACAGTTTTAGGACGGTTTTCTTGGGGAGCGCGTGTCACGAAATGATTGGCAAGGCCAGATGTCTTGCCTGGAATGCTAAAGGGAGTGCTCCGATGTCGACCCATATTTCCGTTCCTCCGCAATTGTTGCTCGAGCGCATTCTCACGCTTGAAATCGTGCGGGTGACCGAGCGGGCTGCGGTGTCGGCGGCGCGACTGCGCGGCCACGGCAACGAGAAGGCTGCCGACCAGGCCGCGGTCGACGCGATGCGCCGCGAGCTCAACAAGCTGCCAATCGAAGGCACCATCGTGATCGGCGAGGGCGAGCGCGACGAGGCGCCGATGCTGTTCATCGGCGAAAAGGTCGGGCTCAACGCCGGTCCCAAGGTGGACATCGCCGTCGATCCGCTGGAGGGCACCACGCTGTGCGCCAAAGCGATGCCGGGCGCGATCGCGACCATGGCGATGGCCGATGGCGGCACGCTGTTGCACGCGCCCGACGTCTACATGCAGAAGCTCGCGATCGGTCCGGGCTATCCGAAAGGCGTGGTCGATCTCGACGCGCCGCCCGCCGACAACGTTCGCAGGCTTGCCAAAGCAAAGGGCGTCGATCCCGACGCCATCACCGTGCTCGTCTTGGATCGGCCGCGGCACGCCGAAATCATCAACAGCGTGCGCAGCACCGGCGCGGCCGTCCGCCTCATCACCGACGGCGACGTCGCCGGCGTCATTCATACGGCAACGCCTGAGGAAACCGGCGTCGACATGTATCTCGGCACGGGTGGCGCGCCCGAGGGCGTGCTTGCGGCGGTGGCGCTGCGCTGCATCGGCGGGCAGATGCAGTGCCGGCTCATTCTCGATAGCGAGGAGAAGCGCGAACGCGCCCGCAAGATGGGGATCAACGATCCTAAGATGATCTATGGCATCGAGGACATGGCCAAGGGCGACTGCCTGTTTGCCGCCACCGGCGTCACCACTGGCTCGCTGCTCACGGGGGTCAAATTCAAGAAGGACGTGATCGAGACCGAGACCGTGGTGATGCGCTCCGTCACCGGCACGGTGCGCTACATCAAGGCCGAGCATCGTCAGCTCGAGAAGTTCCACCTCGATTGAGGATAGGTCGCGATGGCGGACGAAATCGTCATCCGGCCGGTCGGCAAGGGCGAGCGTGCCGCCTGGGAGACGCTTTGGAACGGCTATCTCGCGTTCTACAACGCGACGCTTGCGGCTGATGCCAGCGACATCACCTGGCAGCGCTTTCATGATCCGGAAGAGCAGATGTTTCTGCTCGGAGCCTATGTCGACGGCAAGCTGACGGGCATCGCGCAATATCTCTTCCATCGTTCGACGTGGACACCGGAGAGCTATTGCTATCTGCAGGATCTGTTCGTCGCGGAGAACGCGCGCGGACTCGGCGTTGGCCGGGCGCTGATCGAAGCGGTCTATCAGCGGGCGAAGCTGGCGGGCGCGAGCCGCGTTCACTGGCTGACGCACACGAACAATTCGCAGGCGCGCGCGCTCTACGATCAGGTCGCGGAGAATCTCGGCTTCATCCAGTATCGCAAGATGTTGTAGAGCGCGGAAAAGTGTGTAGCGGTTTTCCGAAAGTCATGCTCAATCAAGAACGACCGTCATTCCGGGGAGGCTCGAAGAGCCGAGCCCGGAATCTCGAGATTCTGGATTCGATGCGGAGCCCGTCATCAGGCCGCGCTTCGTGCGGACCCGTTGGAACCGCCCCGGAATGACAGAAGAAGAAAGGGATTAACCCATGGCTGATATCTCCGCGGTGAAGGCTCTGGTGTTCGACGTGTTCGGCACCGTGGTCGACTGGCGCACCAGCCTGATCAACGATTTCACCAAATGGTCGCAGACGCGCGGCATCAACGCCGACTGGACCGCGCTGGTCGATGGCTGGCGCGCGGTCTACGCCGCTTCGATGGACGACGTGCGCAAGCATCCCGAGCGCGGCTATGTCATCCTCGACGTGTTGCATCGCCGCTCGCTGGAAAAGCTGGTCGAGCAGCTATCGATCAAGGGACTGACCGATGCCGATCTGCACCATCTCACGATGGGCTGGCACCGGCTGCATCCCTGGCCGGACAGCGTCGCCGGGCTGACGCGGCTGAAGACGAAATACATCATCTCGCCGCTCTCCAATGGCAATGTCGCGCTGCTCACCAACATGGGGAAACATGCAGGTCTGCCGTGGGACCTGATCATGTCGGCTGAACTGTTCGAGCACTACAAGCCCGATTCCGAGACCTATCTCGGTGCTGCGAAGCTGCTCTGTCTGCCGCCGGAGCAGGTGATGATGGTGGCTGCCCACAACCACGATCTGAAGGCCGCGCAGAAACTGGGATTGAAGACGGCCTTCGTAGCGCGCCCGACCGAATATGGTCCGCTGCAGAAATACGATTTCGAGGCCAAGGGTGAGTGGGACATCGTCGCCAAGGATTTTGGCGGCATCGCGGATCGGATGGGGTGTTAGGGCGGGTCGCGGTGGGGCGGCTATCCGGCCGCGCATTGGATCACGCCGAACCAGCCGAGCCCCTTGTAGGTCTCGTAGCCGGGAGTCGCGTGGTAGGCGACGAGTCCGCCCGAGCGGTCGTGATAGAATCCGCTATTGCCACCGCTCGCTTGCGAAAGCTGCACCCGTTCGGTGAGAAGGCCCTGGCCATCGGATGCCGCGATCACCCGGAAATTGGAATCGACCAGCAGCACGCGTGCCTTGTCGCTGTCGCCGACGCGCACGCCCTGCACGATGGCGCGGGCCTGCGATTCCCAATCGAAATGGATCGCGAGCACGCCGATCGGCTTGCCGTTGGCCTGGCCTCCTTCGCGCACGCTCGCGCAATAGGTCGCGACCTGCGCATTGCCGAGCAGCGGCTGGCAGTCGATGTCGCTGGCAACGTAGTCGTCACCCGAGCGCAGCTTGTGCGCCTCGCGGAACCATCTGGTCTCGGCCACGTTCTGGCCGGCGACCTTGAAACGACCGGCGCGGCCATTGGCGAGGATCTTGCCGTCGAGATCGCAAAGCCAGAGATCAAGATAGACCGTGTAGGCTGACAGGATCACCGCGAGCCGGTCCGATGCATAGGCCTTGGCCGCCGCTTCCGGCGCGGCGGCGCAGTCGACGACCGCGGAATCGGTGGCCCACCAGCGCACATCGCAGGTGCGTTCATAGAGATTGCGGTCGATCAGCTCGATCGCATTCAGCGACAGGTCAACCATGCGCTCGCCGCGCGACCGTTGCGCCATCCGCTCCATCGAACTGACGAGATTGCCGGTCCGCTTGGTCAACTGGCTCTCGAGGTCGCGCGCGATCGCTTCGACCTGCTGGCCGACACTGCGCACCTCCTGCGCGACGACGGCGAAGCCTGCGCCTTGCGCGCCCGCGCGGGAACTTTCGATCAGCGCATTCAGCGCCAGCATTTTCATCTGGTTGGTGATCTGCTGGATCGACTTGGTCTTCTCGCACGCGATCTGGTTGACCTCGGCAGTGAGCCGCGCGATCAGGGCGGAAATGTCGGATTCCTGATCGGTCTCGTCGGCAGCCGCCGGTTTCTTCGCGATCGTCTCCGTCCTGGTTCGATCAAGCGCGCTGAGCATCGACGGACTTCCTCTGCGTGACGTTCAAAGCGAATAAAAATTCAACCAGTAAAATAGCGGGGATATCGTCGGCACTTTTTCAGATTCCAACTAACGCCGGCTTAACCTGGAGACGCCGCGAGTGCTTGATATTGCACCTTATTTTGGCAGTCCGCCGATTTTTTCGGCGGTGTCGGATGAGAGGGACATTCACGGGCAGCCATTGGGTCTTGCTATCCCTTGGCGATCCGCTTTGGCATTCACGTGATTCGCCTTTATCTCTCGAAAGCATCATGACGATTGCCGTGACAGCATTGCCTACCGAAGTGCCGCCGGCCTTTCTCGGCGTGACGCGATCTCTGACGGATCGGCTGTGGCGCGACCGGCTCGATGCCCGCGGCGCCGCTCGCGCGCTTGCCATCGTGCAGCGCTATCAGCTTCCGGAGATGCTGGCGCGCCTGCTCGCGGGCCGCAATGTCGAGATCGACGCGGTTGCCGATTTCCTCGATCCGACCATCCGCAAGCTGATGCCCGATCCCTTCACGGTGACGCAGATGGAAGTTGCCGCAACGCGCATCGCGGATGCGGCCGTGCGGGGCGAAAAGGTCGCGATCTTCGGCGACTATGATGTCGATGGCGCAACGTCGGCCGCGCTGCTGGCCTGGTATCTGCGCCATTGCGGGCTCGATCCGTTGATCCACATTCCCGACCGGCTGTTCGAAGGCTATGGCCCCAACACCGAGGCGGTGCGCGCGCTGGCGGCAAAGGGCGCCACGCTGCTTGTCACCGTCGATTGCGGCACCACCAGCCTTGAGCCGCTGGCGGAAGCGAAGCGGCTTGGCATGTCGGTCGTCATCATCGATCACCATCAATGCGGCGAGGCGCTGCCCGAGGTCGATGCGCTGGTCAATCCGAACCGGCCGGATGATCTCTCCGGCCTTGGCCATCTCGCGGCCGTCGGCTTGACTCTGGTCACGCTGGTCGCGGTAAATCGCGAGCTGCGTGCACGCGGGTTCTGGACCGGCGAAATGCCCGAGCCTGATCTGTTGGGCATGCTGCATCACGTTGCACTCGGCACGGTCGCCGATGTCGCGCCGCTGGTCGGTCTCAACCGCGCGTTTGTCGCCAAGGGCCTGATCGCAATGCGCCGGCGCGACCATGTCGGCCACACCGCGCTGATGGACGTGTCGCGGCTGAACGGTCCGCCGGAAGCATGGCATCTCGGCTTCATGCTGGGGCCGCGCATCAATGCCGGTGGCAGGATCGGGCGCGCCGATCTTGGGGTGCGGCTGCTGCTCGAAGGCGATGTCTCCGAAGCCGCGCGGATCGCGGCCGAGCTCGACCGGCTGAACAGCGAACGCCGCGTCATCGAGCAGGCCGCTGAAGCACAGGCCGAGGCCGAAGCGCTCGCCGCCCTCGGGCTCGAAGACAAGGGCAGCGTGATCGTGACGGCCTCGCAAGGCTGGCATCCCGGCGTGGTCGGCCTCGTCGCGGCAAGGCTGAAGGAAAAATTTTCACGGCCGGCCTTTGCGATCGCGCTCGAACCGGGCGGCATCGGCACCGGCTCGGGCCGCTCGATTGGCGGCGTCGATCTCGGCAAGGCGGTGCGCCAAGCCGTTGCCGACGGTGTGCTCTTGAAGGGCGGCGGACATGCGATGGCCGCGGGCGTCACCCTGCGCAAGGAGAAGCTCGCGGAATTTCGTGCCTATATGGAGAATGCGCTTGCCCATGATGTGGCGCAGTCGCGCCATGTCAACGAGCTCTTCATTGACGGCGCGGTCACCGCACGCGGCGCGACGGCTGAGCTGGTGGCAACGCTCAATCGCGCCGGTCCGTTCGGCAGCGGCAATCCCGAGCCGGTGCTGGCGCTGCCGTCGCATCAGCTCGTGTTTGCCGATGAGGTCGGGCAGGCGCATTTGCGCGTTCGCTTCAAGGCCGGCGATGGCGCGGTCGTCAACGGCGTTGCATTCCGCGCGGTGGGCCAGAAGCTCGGCAACGCGCTGATCGCGCATCGCGGGCAGGTCTTGCACGTCGCGGGATCGTTGGCCGTGGATCGCTATCAGGGCACGGAGCGCGTGCAGTTGCGCGTGCTTGATGTCGCCGTGCCGAACCAGGGGCCGGTGATGATCCGTTGACTCCGTCATTCCCGGGCGCTCGCATTCGCGAGCGAACCCGGAATCCAGAGAATGCCGTGCGAGATTCCGGGCTCACGCTTCGCGCGCCCCGGAATGACCGACGGTGGTGAGGCGGTGCCGCGTTACTACGATCCCTGCCTCAACCGTGCCAGCACCTTTAGCCCGCCATAGCCGTCGGCCGGCTGTAGTCCTGTCTTGACCTGATAATCGCGGATCGCCTTCATCGTGTCATTGCCGACCCGGCCGTCGGTGCCGCCGGTGTCGAAGCCGGCCTTGGTCAGGCGCGTCTGCATCTCCTGCACCTCAGCGAGCGTCAGCGCGCGCTCGGAGCCGGGGAAGGGCTGGATGAAGGGCGGGCTGCCGAGAATGCGGTCGCCGAGATGACAGATCGCAAGCGCGTAGTTCATCGACGGATTGTAGCTCTTCACCGAATAGAAGTTCGGACCCAACAGGAACGTCGGTCCGCCGGGCACGGGGACCCATATCTGCGCGGTCGCGTTAGGCTGCGGAAAGGCCTGCCCGTCGGCGCGGGTGACGCCCGCGCTCGCCCAGGCCGCATAGCTGCGGCTGCCGTTTGCCGCACCGCCGGGTGCGCGCACCTCGTAGCCCCAATGTTCGCCGCGATGATATCTGCCGCGATTGACCAGGAATTTCGCGGTCGAGCCAAGTGCATCATCGGGCTTGCCGAATGGCGAGATCTTGCCGTCGCCGTTATAGTCGATGCCGACATTAAGCCAGACCTCCGGCATCCACTGCGTATGGCCCATTGCGCCGGCCCACGAGCCCCGCATCTCCTCCGGCGTGCTCCAGCCGCGATCGACAATGCGCAGCGCATTGATCAGCTCGCTCTCCCAATACGCCTTGCGGCGCGGCTCGTTCCAGGCGAGCGCCGCGAGTGAGGGGAACACCGGCCGCATATGGTTCTGCTGTACCAGCGGATCGCCGTAGGCGGACTCCACGCCCCACAGCGCGAGCAGGGTGCCGCGCTCGACGCCATAGTCTTTCTCGATGCGGGCGAACAGCGGCTCGTTCTGCTTCAACGCTTCCTTGCCGTTGATGATGCGCCAGTCGGAGACGCGGCGGTTGACGTATTGCCAGATCTGCTCATTGAACTCGGGCTGGTTCCGGATCTCCTTGAACACGCTCATGTCGGGCTCGACGCGGCCCATCGCACGGTTCCAGGTGGCTTCCGAAATGCCGTTGGCAAGCGCGCGGGCGCGAAAACTCTGGCGCCATTCGTCGAAGCCGGCCGGGGCGGCCGCGCGCGCGGGCAATGGTCGCGCAAGCAACGCAGCGATGGCAAGGCCGGATCGCAGCAGCGCGCGGCGCGTCAGGAAAAGCGAGGAATCGACCTGTCTCATCCGCACAGTCTACCCGCCAGACAGGGAGCACGGCAAAGCCGCCGCGACCGCCCGGAACCCTAACGCTCCCGCAAATCTGCGGCAATTTTGGACGGCCAGCGACAGATGGCCGCTCGTTCGCGTTCGTTCCCGAGCCGCAAGCTGCCCTTGCGGCAGACCAAGGTTCGGGCGGCAGCGTCATGAAGCGCAGCGGATGTCCCATGACGATGTTTGACCGCTAACGGTCGAAGCTGATCGGCGCAGTGTAAGCATCCTGCGCGCCCGGCTTGGCGGCCGGGAAGGGCGGAAAGGGACTGGCGCGGCGGAGTGTTTCCAGCGCCGCCTGGTCCAAGACGTCGTTGCCGGATGATGTCGTGACCGTGCTGTTGATCACCTCGCCGGTGCGGTTCAGCTCAAAGCGCACGACGACCTTGCCGGTCTTGCCGTGCGCGGCTGCCGGATAGCGCTTGAAGCGCTGCAGATGCCCGAACACCAGCGCGTTATAGGCCTGTGCGCCCGCATCGGTGAACTGGCCGAGCCGTTCGTTCTTGGGCGGCGCGCGGGTTTCTGGAGCGGGCGGCTGCACGGGCTTTGGCTTCTCGATGTCCTTGGGCTCGGCTTTCGGGAGCGTGATCTCGGCTTGTTGGGGCGGCGACGGCGGCGGTTGCTCCACAGGCTTGTCTTCGGGCTTGGGCGGCTCCGGCGGAGCCGCCTCGGCCTGTTGCATGGTGGGGCCGACCGCGATGTCCTGGTCCTGCACCTCGGGCGAACTGCTCTGAACCGGTGCGAGTGTCACGACAATGGCGGGCGGAATGTCCGGCACCGCCGGCACGCGCGGCCGCCACAGCAGCGCCGCTGCGAGAATGGCATGCGCCGCGACGATCACGGTTGCCGCGGCGATCCAGCGCGCAAAGCCTGGCCGTTCCGGCAAATGCAGAGCGAATGCCGTCATGGCTTTGCCGGCGCTTCTTCCAGTCCGACCAGCGCAAGCTTGAGATAGCCCGCGTCGCGCAATGTGTTCATCACCTCCATCAGTGCCCCGTAGTGAAGCTCCTTGTCGGCCCGGACGAAAATCGTCTGGTCCTTGTGGCCGTTGGTGACTGCATCGAGCGCGGTCGCCAGCCCTTCGCGCGCCACTACGGTTTCGCCGACCGCAATTGTCTGGTCCGGCTTGATGGTGACGAACACGGGCTTGTCCGGGCGCGGCTGCTCGGGAGCGGTGCTCGCAGGCAGGTTGACGCCGATGTCGACGGTGGCAAGCGGGGCGGCCACCATGAAGATGATGAGCAGCACCAGGATGACATCGATGAACGGCGTGACGTTGATCTCGTGCTGGACGTCGAGATCGTCGCCATCCGATCGTTTTCCAAGACGTACGGCCATGCTGTCACTCCGCCGCCCGTGCGAGCGCCGCCGCTCGGCTGTGCTTTCCGCGGCTGATCATCAGGAGGAGCTGTGCCGAGGCGTCGTCCAATAACGTGCGGTAGCCGCCAATGACGCGAACAAGATGGTTGTAGATCACGACCGCCGGGATCGCGGCGACGAGCCCCATGGCGGTTGCGAGCAGGGCTTCGGCAATGCCGGGGGCCACGACGGCGAGATTGGTGGTGTGGGATTCGGAAATGCCGATGAACGAGTTCATGATCCCCCAGACTGTGCCGAACAGGCCGACGAACGGCGCAGTCGCGCCGATCGTGGCAAGCAGGCTGGTGCCGCGCGAGATGCGTCTCGTCATAGCCGCCTGCACGCGTTCCAGACGCAGTGCGACGCGCTCCTTGAACGCGTCGTCGACGATGCCGTCCGACAATTCGGCCTCGCGCGCGGCGGACAGGACGAGCTGCGCTACGGCATCCCGGTCGCTCCGGCAGGCATGCGACGCCGCCGCGAGGCCGCCGCCGCTTTCCAACAGCCTGATGCGGCGGCGGGCCAGCCGCTGTGCGCCGCCAAGCTCGATGGTCTTGGCGAGCCACACCGTCCAGGTCACGAGCGACGCAAACGCAAGCCCGATCATCACCGCCTTCACGACAATGTCGGCGGTAAGGAACATCCCCCACGGCGACAGATTGCGCGGCAGCAGCGGATTCGAACTATCCGCCTGCGCCAGCGCAGCGGTCGACATCGCGAGCGGTGCAACGCTCGCGATGATCAGGGTGATGATGCGGGCGAAATCTCCCGATTTCACCCGCGATTTGTGATGATGCATGTGGCTCTCGCTTTCTATTGTCCTGCTGGATCGCCCCTGCTGTTCATATCTTCTGAGATATGCCGACGAAGAAACCTCGCCGCGGCCCGAATTGCGGCGCGAACACGCCGATGCCCGACCCGTCCCTGATCTCGTAGATCTTGTCGAAAAGGTTCACGATATCGAACCGCACGGTGGTCGGTTTGTTGGGCGCGACGAGATAGAAATCGTGCGACACGCCGACATTGACCTGGGTGTAGGACGGCACGTGATCGGTATTGGCGAAGCCGGAACGAAGTCCGCTGCCGTAGATCATCGATGCGGTAAACTTCGTGTCGTACCATTGATAGGAAGCTCCGGCCGACGCCGTGAGGGTTTGGCTGTGGTCGGTGTAGACATAGTGGGTGGCGATGTAGGCCAGTTCGTCCGGATCGAACAGGAACTGGTTCGAGACGACATCGGTGCCGATCTGGCGCGCCCAGGCCACGTTGCCGTAGAGCTTGAGATTGCCATTGGTATAGCTCGCCTTGAATTCGAGGCCGATATTGTTCGCCTTTGCATAGTTGAAGCCGTCGAGCACGTAGGCCTGGCCGAACTGCCCGTCATCGAGCAGATCACGCGCCAGCTTGACGTAGCCGTCGAGGCCGACTTCGAGGCCGGGAATCGCCCAGATCTTCTGAACCACGCCGGCATCGAAGACGTGGGCGCGTTCAGGCAGCACCGGATCGTTCTGGGTGACCGCGGGCGCAGCCACCGTGCCCTGGAACAGCGCGATATTGGTCGGCGCCGCAATCACCTGCTGCGGCGGCGTGAAGGTCCGCGCGTAGCCGGCATGGACGGTGGTGCCGTCCTGGGGCACCCAGGTCAGGCTGATGCGTGGGCTGAACTGGTTGGCATCGACATATTGCCACATCTGGTCGAAGCGCAAACCGGCGTTCAGGGTCAGGTTGTTGGTGATCTTCCATTCGTCCTGCACATAGGCGCCGAACAGCCAGCCGAGCTTGGAACTGGAGTCGAAAATGGTGACAGGTGGAAGCGGATTGCCCGTGGTCGGATCGAACGCCTGACCACCGTTCACCGGATCGGCCGGGAATGTGGTGTTAATGCCGGTGACCAGGGACTGCTCGGCGCTGGTGCTGAACCCGAACCGCAGCGTGTGCGCGTCGGCGACGCGCCAGGCGGTATCCTCCTGGATACCGTTGACATAGCTCTGACGATACACGCTCGACGAAACGCCGTTGATGAGCAAGTCACCGACCGGGTCGGGCCAGAAGTGGAGCTGGCTGTAGCGGTTGAAATAGGAGATCTGATAGTCGATGCCATTGGCTGAATGCTGGTAGGCGAGCACGTTGAAGTTATTGATCTCCTGCTGCCGCTCGTTGAGAAGCGCCGAATCGAAGCTGGTGATGTTGCCCAGCTGGAAGTTGGTCGGCTGTCCGGGATTGTTGGGGATCTGATACAGCGCGTTCGAGACGCCGCCGATATAGGTGAGGCGGCTGTTCTGGTCGAGCACCGTCGAGACGTAGGCAAAGCCCTTTTCCTGTTGCGTGCGGTCGTGAATGGCCTCATTTGCGGGCGTCGGATTCTCGATGCCGAGATTGTTGTAGAGATAGCGGCCCGAGACGTAATATTGCGTTTGTCCGACCGTCCCGCCGTATTCGGCGAACGGCGTGACGGTCTGGTGGCTGCCGCCATAGACGCTGACCTTGCCAGAATTGTCGAACGCGTCCGCCTTGGTCGTAATGTCCAGCACGCCGGCCGTGCGCAGGCCATATTGCGCGGGTAGCGCGCCCGTCAGCAGGGCCATATTGCCGACGATGCCTGTGTCCAGGATTTGCCCGAAACCGCCGACACCGTCAGGCAACATGATGCCATTGATGCGGTACTGCAGATTGGCATGCTCATTGCGCACATGGAGCTCGCCGCTCGCCGCCGAATCCTGATGCACGCCCGGGAACTGCAGCAGCGCCTTGTCGAGTGGGGTGTTATTGCCCTGGGGCAGCGACTCGATGGCCTGTTGGGTCATTGTGGACGAGTTGGCCCCGACCGGCGGGAAAATGGTCTGGCGCGCCGCATCGAACTTCTGGTTCTGCTGGGCGACGACCTGCTGCTGTGTGGGTGGCGTAGCCGCCGGTGGCCGATTGGTCGCTACGACGCGCGGAGGGTTCGTACGTGGCCGTGGCCGTTCCACCGGCGCCACCACGCGCGTTTCGGGCAGGACGTTGCCGCCCTGCGCTTGGGGCGGAGGTGGCGTAGGCTGTTCCGCAGCAGGGGGCTGTTCCGGAGCTGGGGGCTGGGTCGGAGCCGGCGTTTCGGGCGCGGAAGGGGAGGCGGACGGCTGCGGCGCCGGCGAGGGCGCGCCGGCTTGTGCGAGCGCGGAGGCAGTTGACGCTGCGACAAGCACCAGCGTGGAGGCGGATAGAAGAAGGCTGCGCGGGATGCGCATCGAGGCGGAGTACATGAGAATTCCTGACTGAGATGATTCACAGCGGACTGCGGGCTAAGAGCGACGCAAGCCGCGCGGTGAGCGACGAGGCCCCCGGCCAATGGCGACAGCAGTGTCGGTGCAGCGCTCCGCGACCGGGGCAGCGGCGTCAGGAAATCGGTGGTCCGCGGGATTGAAAGGCCGCGTGTGGCGGCTGAGGGATGGCTTGCTCATACTCGATCGCACGATTAATCGTAGCGTCGGCAAAGACGACAGGTAAGGCGGGCGGCGCCGCCGCCAGCCCGTTGGCCATCGCGGTCGCGGCCATGCAGATCGGACAGAGATAGTCCGCTTGGCCATCAGCAGGATGGTTCTGCGTCCGATCCCCGTCGTCCGATGTACTTGGCGCGGCGAGGACGACTTGGCTGCGACCTGAGCCAGGGCCGCCAATTGCGTGAACGTGACCAAAGGCCAACGCACAGTTGATGGCAAGCGCAACCAGCGCGAGCCATGAGCCTTGCCTGACGTGATCTCGGAACCAGCGCATGCGAAGCGCGACCGTGCCTTTCAAACCCTCGATGGGTGTGCGATTTTACCCAACGCGAGAGGCGGGTCAATTGGCGATCGTTGCACGATGAGCGGGTCGTGAGGAGCCTTCGCGAGCAATGAAGCGGACGCTCAATTCGCGCCGTTGTCGCCGCCTTCCTGCGGGTCAGGATGGATGACTTGTTCCGGCGCGGTGCGGGCGATATTGGGCGCAGCCGCGATCTCCGGTCCGATTTCGTGGCCGCGGTTGC
>Ga0210406_10001711_pt1 | contig 26163 bp, 22 predicted proteins | sample IncBWC30MmetaG_FD_155454 | JGI IMG/M metagenome (GOLD analysis project Ga0210406, IMG submission 155454) | Forest soil microbial communities from Barre Woods Harvard Forest LTER site, Petersham, Massachusetts, United States - Inc-BW-C-30-M | ecosystem: Environmental > Terrestrial > Soil >... | reverse complement strand
AGTTTCTCCCAGGGGAGGATGGAATGGATTTCGAAAAGGATCATTTCGACGATGAGACGGAGTTGTCTCCGCTGGAAGAAGAGGAAGCCGGCGATTCCGATGAAATCGTGGAAACCGAAGAGGAAGAGCTGATCATCGCTGAGGATGATGGGGACGAGGAGGCGCCGGCCAAACCGGCCGCCAAGCCGGCTGCCAAGGCAGCGGCAAAAAAGCCCGCAGCCAAGGTGGCTCTAAAGGCCAAGCCCAAAAAGGCAGCCAAGAAGCCTGTGAAAAAGGCGAAGAAAAGCAAGCCCAAGAAAGCAGCCAAGAAAAAGAAGAAACGGTAGCAAGATTCTGCGGCTTTAGGACTGGCCCGGACTTCCGTCCGGGCCGGGTTCATTTTTCCCCATATGCTTTATCAAATCGCTTCGCGCGCGTTGTCCTGATACCGAGCCGCCTTCTTAGACCAGCGGTTCGGACCAGTTTTCCAGCGTGTCTTTTACCTTGTGCAGGAACTGGTGGGCTACAGCGCCGTCCACTACGCGGTGATCGTAGCTCAATGTGACGTAGCACATGGAGCGGATGGCGATGGAATCGTTGATGACTACCGGGCGCTTTTCGATGGCGCCAAGGCCGAGAATGCCGACGTTGGGCTGGCTGATGACCGGCAATCCGAACAAGCCGCCGAAAACTCCGGGATTGGTTATCGAAAAGGTTCCTTCCTGCACTTCTTCCGGCCGCAGCTTCTTGGTGCGCGCGCGCTCGGCCAGGTCGTTCATATTGCGCTGGATGCCGAGGATGTTCTTTTCGTCGGCGTTTTTGATCACCGGAACGATGAGGCCCCAATCGAGCGCTACGGCGATGCCCACGTTGATTTCCTTGTGCAGAATAACGTTGGTTCCATCGAGTGAAGCGTTCAAAGTTGGAAACGCGCGCAGACCGTTGACCGCAGCCTTCACGAAAAATGGCATGAAGGTCAGCTTGGTTTCGTAGCGCTGCTCGAATTCGGCTTTGGACTTGGCGCGTAATGCGGCCACTTTGCTCATGTCGATTTCGTCCACCGAGTACACGTGTGGAGAAACGTGCTTGGACGCCACCATGTGCTCGGCGATGCGCATGCGCATGACGGAAAGCGGCTGTACTTCGTAGTTGCCAAAGTACAGACGCTCGCGCGGAACCCCCAGCTGCAGCGCCGGAACGTATTGCGTTCCGTGAGCCGCGGTTCCGCCTGGGCCGGCCAAGGGCGCCGGAGCCACGGGAGGCGGGGGCATGGCCGCCGGCCGCGACGGAACGGGAGCGGGCGTTTCCGAATAGGCGGCGGTTCCTGAGGGCCGCGCAGCGGGCTCGGCGAACGGCGATGGAATTCCGCCGCCGCTTCCGCCCGCGATGGCGGCCTCCATGTCCTCTTTGGTGATACGTCCGCCGGCTCCGGTACCCGGTACTCCACCGAGATCGATGCCATGTTCCTTGGCCATGCGGCGAACTAGAGGCGAGCTGTGAATTCGTGCGCCTTCGCGCGCGGGAGCGGATGCTGCCGCCGACACCGTTGGAGCGGCCTGGGGCGCGGGCACGGCAACCGGTCCAGGCCGTGGGGCGGGGGCCGGGGCCGCTGCTGGCTTTGCGGCTTCGGTCTTTGCAGCCGGCGCAGGCGCAGTTTGAGCGGGGGCAGCGGCTGCCGCGCCGGCGCCATCGATCGTGGCCACGACCGTGTTGATGGGCACGGTCTGGCCTTCTTTTACCTTTATTTCTTTCAGTACGCCGGCGGTGGGCGAAGGGATTTCCGCGTCTACTTTGTCAGTGGAAATTTCGAAGAGCGGCTCGTCGCGTTCGACTTTGTCGCCGGCCTTCTTCAGCCATTTGGTGATGGTTCCTTCAAAAATGCTTTCGCCCATCTGGGGCATTACGACATCGGCTGCCATTGGAGGTCTCCTGTAAATCCAACAAATTCTCTGCGACTGAGGTTTTCAGCAGTCAGTCAAAATTCCTGTCAGCGCCAGTTCCTTGGCTTGCCTTATTTTAGTACTTTGCCAGCGTGCGCGCTGCGTGCAGCACTTTTTCCTTGTTAGGCAAAAAATAATCTTCTAGCGTCGGCGCGTAAGGCACCGGCGTGTCGAGAGCAGTGACACGCATGAGCGGTCCATCCAGATCGCCGAAAGCACGCTCACAGAGTATGGCGGCAATTTCGCCGGCGATGCCGCCGGTTTTGGTGTCTTCGTGGACCACCAGGCACTTGTTGGTCTTTTTTACGGAAGCGAGGATGGTATCTTCATCGAGCGGCAGCAGGGTGCGTAAATCTATGACTTCGGCTTCGATGCCTTCTTTCGCCAGGTCTGCGGCAGCCTCGAGAGAAGTGTGCATCATGGCGGCATAGGAAATGATGGTGAGATGTTTGCCTTCGCGGCGGACGACGGCTTTGCCGATCGGCACGGTATAGTCTTCGGCGGGCAACTCTTCCTTGATGCGGCGGTAGAGAAACTTGTGCTCGAAAAATAGCACTGGATTGTTGTCGCGTACCGCGGATTTCAGTAATCCTTTGGCGTCGTACGGCGTCGAGGGATAAATCACTTTCAGACCCGGCGTGTGCACGAAATACATTTCGGGATTTGCGGAGTGAAACGGACCGCCATGCACGCCGCCACCGGAAGGCCCGCGAATGACCATGGGTGCCGGCGCGTTCCAAAGATAGTGCCCCTTGGCGACAAAATTGGTGATCTGGTTGAAGGCGCAGACGATGAAATCGATGAACTGCATTTCGGCGATGGGACGCAGGCCGAGATAGCTCATGCCGCAAGCCGCGCCGATGATGGCGGATTCGCTGATGGGAGTATCAATGACGCGTTCCCAGCCGAAGCGTTCGAGCAAGCCCTCGCTGGTCTTGAACGCGCCGCCGTAGACGCCGATGTCTTCGCCGATCAGCACCACCGCGGGGTCGCGTTCCATTTCCTCGTACATGGCTTGTTTAATGGCTTCGAGAAAAGTGACTTGCGTCGCTGCCGCGAGTTTGGGATTGCTTTCTTTGACCGCCGTAGCCATGGTTATCTCCCGGCCTTTCTCGCGGCGGGTTTGCCTGAAACAATCGCCGGCTTGGCAGATTTTTTCTGCGCGGGTTTATTTTGCGCCCTGGCCTTGACCGCGGCCTTGGGCGGAATCGTCGCCGCGGGTCTGGATGGAACTTTTGCGGCAACTTTCGCCGGCTTGGCCGCAGCGGTTTCAATCTTTTCTGCCGCCGCTTCCGGGACTTCCCTATCTTTTGGCTTCTTGTCCGCGGCCGATTCGGTTTTTTCTTCGAGCTTTAGCGTGTCGCCGAAATGAATCGGGGCGCTGCCGCCGCCGGAACCTTTGCCGCTGCCAAATCCCTGCACTGTCCACACGGCTGCGACACTCGACTTTGGCGGCGTCACTTCCGCGATGGGCCGCTGCCATTTCGGCGCCACCTGGTGGCAATCGTCGCCGGTGCAATAGACGCCCTGTTCGGCAAACTCCGCCGGAGGCATCGGGGAATTTTCCGCGAAGTCGCGCTCCGCCGAGAGCAGCTTTTCGATTTTCTCTTCGATTTCTTTTTTGCTTTTGTCGTCCAGCAATTTCTGGCCGGTTAAGGATTTTTCGTAGAGCAGGATGGGATCGCGCGCTTCCCAGTAGGCGCGCATTTCTTTGGGAACGTATTCGGCAGGATCGTGCTGGGCGTGGCCGAGGCGGCGGAAGGTTTTCACTTCCATTAAGATGGGGCCTTCGCCGGCGCGGGCGCGATCGACGGCTTCTTTGGCTGTGGTGTAGACGGCAACCACGTCGTTTCCGTCCACGCTGTAGCTGGGAATTCCGTAGGCTTTAGCGCGGTCGGCCAGATTTTCGAGCGGCACCTGGCGCTTTACTGGAGTCGAATAGGCCCACTGATTGTTTTCGAGTACCAGCACAAACGGAGCCTTTTGCACCGCGGCGAAATTCAGGCCTTCGTGAAAAACTCCGGTGGAGCTTCCGCCGTCGCCAATCCAGGTCATGGCCACGATTTTCTGGCCGAGGTAACGGCCAGCGATGGCGACGCCGGTCATTACTGGAATCAAGTCGCCCAACATCGAAATGGGAGAGACAATGTGCAGATTTTCCAGGTCGCCGAAATGGCTGGTTCCGTCTTTGCCTTTGGTGGGCGAATCGTATTTCGCCATGTGCTGCATGAAGATGTCGCGCGGCGGAACGCCTTTTACCAGGAGCGCTCCGATGTTGCGGATCATCGGCGCTAGCCAGTCTTTTTTCTCGAGCGCGTAGGCGCTGCCGACGGAAACCGCTTCCTGTCCCAGACTCGAATACAATCCGCCCACGATTTTATTCTGGCGGAACAGCTTGACCATCATGTCTTCGACGGCGCGGTTGAGGCGCATGAAGTAGTACAGGTCGAGATATTGCTGCCGCGTCAGTTCTTTGTTCATTGCGACTCCCAAAATCCGTGCTGCGGCGGTAGAAAGCAGCGAATCCTTAAGCGGAAACCGGTAACGCCTGTTCGAATTGTTCGAGCTGCGCGAAAAGCTCCCCAGGTTGCGCGGTTCGAACCGCTAAACCAAAAACTTCGCCAATGTGTTTCGCAAGCAACGGCTTGATCTCCGCTAGTGAAACATTTCGCTGCAATAACTTCTCAAGCGACGTGGCTTTGCGGTCGGCGATGCCGCAGGGCACGATCAGTTCGAAGTAGCGCAGATCGGTGGCGACATTGTAGGCAAAGCCATGCGACGTAACCCACCTGCTGATGTGGACTCCGATGGCCGCCAATTTTTCCGCAGTCTCATCTTTTCTCTGCGCACTCGGTGGGCTTTGCGTTGCAATGCGCTCTTGCGCTTCCACCCAGATCCCGGTTTTGCCAGTTTCGCGACGCGCCGTGATTCCTAATTCGGCTGTGACCCGGATCATGGCTTCTTCGAGCGTGCGGACGTACCAGACTACATCGCGGCGGATCGCGCTCAGATTCAAAATCGGGTAACCGACGATCTGTCCCGGTCCGTGATAGGTGATATCGCCACCGCGCGTGGTCTCAAAGTATTCGACACCTTTTTGCCGCAAAACGTTTTCGGTGGCCAAAAGATGCGCGCGATTGCCGCTGCGGCCCAGGGTAATCACATGGGGATGTTCGCAGAACAACAGCACATCCTCGATGGTTCCGGCTTTGCGGGCTGCCACGATGCGCTTCTGCAGCTCCCACGCTTCGGCGTATCGCATCAGGCCAAGGTCGACGATCGAGCAGACATTCATGATTCAGACGTTAATTTGCAGACCGCGGACCGACGCAAAGGCATCGCCCATGGCTTCCCATACGGTTGGATGCGCATGGACCATATTCATCAAATCGTCGATGGTGCCCTCGAGGTTCAGCACGGCAGCGGCTTCGGCCAAAATTTCCGTGGCCAGCGGGCCGATGATATGAATGCCCAAAACCTCGCCAAACTTTTCCTCGCTGACCACCTTGATGAAACCGCCATGGTTGCCCAGAATGGTGGCTTTGCTGTTTCCGACAAAAGGAAACTTGCCCACTTTCACGGCATATCCGGCGTCGCGGGCTTGTTTTTCTGTTAGCCCTATCGAACCGATCTGCGGCTCGCAGTAGGTGGCGTTGGGAATGCGGTCCTTGCGAAGCTGTTGCGTTGCTTTGCCGGCGATATGGCTGACAGCGATGATGCCTTCCATCATTGCGGCATGGGCGAGCTGAGGCATTCCGGCGACGATATCGCCGATGGCGTACAAACCTTTTTCTTCGGTTTCCATGTTCAGGCCGGCGTGTACAAACCCGCGCTCCAGCTTGGCTTTCGATTTCTCCAGGCCGCAATTTTCTGTCAAAGGCATTCTTCCCACCGCCAGCAAGAGTCTCTCCGCTTGCAAGGTCTGTTTTTTTCCGTCTTTATCGGTGAAAGAAACGGTCACGCCCTTGGCGTCTTTTTTGACGCCTTCCACTTTGCAACCGGTCTGGATCTGGATGTTTTTCTTGCGGAAGGATTTGTCAAGCTCGGCCGAGATTTCTTCGTCCTCGACGGGAACGACGCGCGGCAACGCCTCCAAAATTGTCACTTGGGTGCCGAACGAGTTGTAGATGGAGGCAAATTCGACGCCGACTGCGCCGGCTCCGACCACGATTAAAGTTTTCGGGATGTTCGGCAATTCCAGAATGGAGCGATTGGTCAAAATCTGTTTGTGATCCGGCTCGATGCCTGGCAGCGAACGCGCTTCGCTGCCGCTGACCATTAGAATGTTCGATGCTTCGATGGTGGTCTTCTTGCCGTCTTTCTCGACGCTGATTTTGCCGGGGCCTTCGTAGCGTCCCCAGCCTTGCACGAATTCGACTTTATTTTTTTTGAAAAGGAACTCGATGCCCTTGGCATGCTTCTTGACGATTTTATCCTTGCGGGCCATCACATTGGCCCAGTTCACTTTCAATCCGCTGACTTCAAAACCCAGTTCTGCGCCATTCTTGAAATGGTCGTAGATATCGGCGTGGTGGAGCAGGACTTTGGTTGGAATACAGCCGACGTGCAGGCAGGTGCCGCCCAGGAACGGGTCTTTTTCAACGACGATGGTTTTCAGTCCAAGTTCGCCGGCGCGAATTGCGGCCACATAGCCGCCCGGCCCGCTGCCGATAATCGCTACATCGTACTTTGCCACACGCCCTCACTTTCACGTTGCATCTTGTCGCAGGCACCTGAGCCGCCGGACTCCAGCAATCTGCGGTCATGCCAAGTGCCAGCCTATTTGCGAAGGCACTCGAATTGTAGCGGCGAATCGTTTCTTCGCGAGGGCCCGCACGAAGAGGCATACAGACGGGCTTTAAGGCCAGCGTGGCTCGCCCAGGCTCCAATTGGCTCGTCACGACCCGACAAATCAGAAATTTTAGCAGCGGCAGCGGCTGGCCGCAACCTGGCGAGTTGACGCGGCTGATTCACCGCGTTCTATGGCCGTTATTTCGCGGTACCGAGGTACTGCCGGCGGGTACTCCCGCGAATGAACCTCGCGGGCTAGTGACGATAGCAGAGCGCAAACGCATACTTCGAAGCGTCGAAGGTGCTGGCTGGTGAGGCGAGAGTTACCGGCCGCAAAAGCGGTGAAAAACGTGGTCCTAGCAAGCCTGGTTCTGTGCATGACTCTGATTCTGTTGAGCGCTGCGGGAAGCGAAACCCCGCAGAAGGAACTGGCAAAGCGCCCAAGACTTTGATCTTCAGGATGTTTCCCTCCGACCCCCACGCCCGAGCCGCCGGCACCCCCACCGGCGGCTCACTTTTTTGCTGATTCGCAGCCGGCAAGGGCTATCAAAGTGACCGACCGTTAGCGCTCGAGAACGTCCTTGTAGGCATTGAGAGCGACCTTTTTGGGCTGGCGGTCCATGTTGAAGATCGCGGCTCGCGTGGAATTTCCCGCCAAAGCCAGTTGGCCGAGGCGCACCCAGCCTTGGCCAAAATCGGCGAATACCGGCACCAACATCGCGAAATTCTGGTCCACTTCGCTTGGCGTGATTTCGACGCGGACTTTGATGTTGCCTGTACCTTGCCCCTCTGGGGCGCTTCGTCGAGGAGAACGTAGAACGAACCGTCTTCCTTCTTGCTCTCCTGGATAAAGTGCAGGTCCTTGCCATTTTGATCGCTGACCCGCGTGACACGAACAGTAAGCAGCAGGGCAAATTTGAGTACGCGTTCGCCCGCAACGAGCGGCACAAACGTAACCGTAGCCCTGCAGTAAAGATGGTTATTCTTGGCGATCACGGTCTCGATGTTGTAGCGCCGCGTGGCGAAGAGCCGGCGGTCCTCGAGCGAATTCGCGGTTTGCGCCTTCAGTTCCGCAGCCAGGTGCTCGGAGTACCAGACTCCGTCGTCCATCCCGCCGCCATTGAAATTAACCAGTGCAACTTCTTCCGGGGAATCCAGTTGCGGAATGGCGCCGACACGAGAACGGACGTAAGATCGCAGGTCTTGGTGGCGCGCCCCAAGGATATATGCGTTCAAAAAGGGCGGATGTTTTGGATTGTAATTCGCCGCGAGTACGTGGGCATCCACATTGTCGATCATTTCTTGCTCGAAAATCTCTTGCGTGAATCCTTCGGGAATTTCGCGGCGGTGGCGAACCTTGTTCTTCCAATTCTTCCAGGCCTCACTGGCTTGGTGCGGCGTCTCGACTCTGGGGCCAAACGCAGCGGCGACCTGAGGGTATAAACCGGGCGTAAATCGAAAAACTACTGCAGTGAAGTCTTCCTCGGCGGCTGGTTTGCCGCTGCGCCGGATCATCTCCTGGATGTCAATGTGGAGCAGGGGTTTCAGCGTGAAATGTCCCTGACCGATAAAGATGGCGCCTGTTTGAAAATTGTTTACAGCGTTTAAAACGGTGATGGTTCCGGAGGTCAGCTCGAAAGTGCCCACGTCGAGGGTCAGTGTGAATTTTTCGCAGTGATAGGTATTGCCCAGGCCGACATCGCGAAGTTGGCGGTACACGAAGTCTGAATTTGCCAAGCCCGTGCTTTTTTCCGTGACGTCTATGCTGGTCTGCTGCGAGGCGAGGGTGAGTTTCAGCTCCAGATTCGCAGAGTCGTGCAGGTCAACGACGCTCGCCAACTCGTCGAAGCCCTCCTTCGCCACACGGACTGAATATCTTCCGGCACTCAAACTGGCCGCAGAGAACCTGCCGGATTCATCCGCGGTCAAAATGATCGGCTGCGAGAGGTTGTTACCGGTAATCTCGATGCGCGCGCCGGCAACAACTGCGCCGGAAGGGTCTTTGACCGTCCCGGAAATGGTGTCGGCGCGCAGGTTCGCGGCAAACACCAGACAAACCAGCGCCAAGCAGAACGCACGGCGAAATGGTTGGAGTCTTGGAGCTGTACGGCGCGCCTGATCAGGCAGGCTCACAGGTTCCCCTGAAGACATGGTTAGGAAACGCTAGGCTCGAAACGCTTCCCTGAAGATTCGCACAGCGATGCTGGCGGCCACCGCGCGAAAACGATGGACGTTTTTATATACTAACGGGTTGGCCGTATGGTGGGTGAACCGCTGTTCAGAAGTGGTAGCGAGGGAAAGAGGCTAGGGGTTGGAAATGCGCACCATGAAAACAAAAAAAAGGGGGCCGGTGCAAGCCCCCTTCTGTCAACTGACCCCCCAAAACCAGAACACAGTCGAGGTTGTGTTCCGGCCACCCCGGGAAGCCAATATTTTTATTTGCTTGAGTAGAGTGCAAGTCGGATGCCAGCGTCGGTTCCGTTCTAGTCTTACATTTATACGATTGAAACGATGGGAGTTAGGCAGGTGGAAACCATTTGGAGCGGGCAGAGGGACGCCTGAATCCTACAAAATCCCACAGATGCGGTTGGCGCCTCCTCCATTCTTTGGGAGAAGACGACGGTCAGGCCAGGACGAAAGGATTTCTGTGTTTCACTCAGCCGCCAATCGTTCGGCGGATTGCCGAGGCAATGGATTCGCTAAAGCGTTCCACATCTTGCGCGTGCTCGGCTTCGACCATCACCCGCGCCAGCGGTTCGGTGCCGGAGTAGCGCAGCACGATACGCCCGTTTTCGCCGAGTGCCGACTCTGCTTCGCGGAGCGCGTTTGCGACTTCAGGCACCCTTTCAAGGGGCGGTTTGCTCTTCACCTTCACGTTAACGATCGTTTGCGGATAATCTTTCAAGCCATCCAGCAATGCGTCGAGGCTTCCATATTTTGCCACCAGTGACGCTACTTTTACCGCCGTCAGCAAACCATCGCCTGCGGGAGAATCGTCCAGAAAAATAATGTGCCCGGACTGCTCACCGCCCAGCGCGCTGCCACTCTTGAGCATTTCTTCGAGCACGTAGCGGTCGCCCACGCTGGTCCGGGTCATGGCGATCCCGTCCGCGACGAGAGCGCGCTCCAATCCCAAATTGGACATTGAGGTGGCCACCACGCGGTTTCCAGGCAGCTTGCCCGCGTTTCTCAGGTATCGGGCGGCAGCCAACAGAATGCCATCGCCATTCACGATTTTTCCGGCAGATGAAACAAACAACGCGCGATCCGCATCGCCATCGAAGGCCACTCCGAGCGCGGCCTTTTCCACGGGTACTCTCTGTTGCAATTTTTCCAGATGCAGCGAACCGCAGCCGGCGTTGATATTTTTGCCGTCCGGTTCCGTGCCGATAGTCACTACGTCAGAACCGAGAGAACGAAACAGTTCCGGTCCCAAGCGGTATGCCGCGCCATTCGCACAATCCAACACCACTCGCAAACCTTTCAGGTTCGCGCCATCCAGCACGCGGCTGCGGAGAAAATCCAAATATTGCGAATGCAGCGAACGATCGGTGGAAAGTCTGTCGCCTGCCGGGCTTTTGCCTTGCCGCAGGGAAAGGTCAATTTCCGATTCGATCTCTTCTTCCACCGCGTCGGGGAATTTCATCCCCTGGTGGGAAAAAAGCTTTACACCATTGTCGTGAAACGGATTGTGCGAAGCGGAAATCACCACGCCAGCGTCGAAATCATTCTGACGGACCAGGCAGGCAACTCCAGGCGTGGTCAGCACGCCTGCGAAGGTCACTGGCACACCCGATTCCCGCAAACCGGCGGCGAGAATGGCGGCAATGTGCGGCCCCGATTCGCGCGTGTCCATGGCAATCAGGGCGTGCGGCGCGGAATGATTTCTGTGCAGGAAACACCCAACCGAGCGGCCCACCGCGTACAGCGTGGCGTCGTCCAAAGGCGGTGTTCCGGGGACACCTCGGATGCCGTCGGTGCCAAAAAATTGTTTGCTCATAAGGGACAGGATCGTACTTGCAAACCCAGCATTCCTATAGCCGCGGCTTGAGGCGCACTGCCACAGAAAAGTTTAGCACAGCGTTCGGCGGCTTCCTTGGGTGGAACGCGGTTGGTGTCTGGAAACTTCCTACACACACGGCGAATTCGGGGCTTGCATGGTGTGCTACCTTGAATGTCTGAATTCGATGGACGCCCGCCTGCAAGCAACCGAAAATCCGCCGAAGGAATACGCTCGCCTGGCCGGTTCAACCTTCAGTTTACGGGTGATCGCCGCCGCCATTATTTTGCTGTTCGCTTACTACGCGCAAGGCGTGGTCATTACGCTGGTTCTCTCGATTCTTCTCGCCTACTGCCTCGATCCGGTGGTCGAGTATCTGGAGCGCTGGCACATTCCGCGCACGATAGGCTCCATGGTCATGGTGCTGTTGTTGTGCGCGGTGATTGGCGCGGTGGGTTACGGTCTGTGGTCGCGCACATCGGATTTCGCCGAGAGTTGGCCGAAATATAGCGGCATGCTGCGCCAGGCGGCCAATTCGGCTGAAGCCAAAATCAGCGGTATCGAGCGCGGTGTGGACGGGACATCGTCGCCACAAAGCAGTCAGACCAGGCCGCAATTCGAACCGCCGCGCGACACCGGAATCGTCCGCAACCTGATCATCCGCAGCATCGGATCGTTGTACGCGCTGTTTCTTGAAGTCACGTTCGTTCCGTTTCTGGTTTTCTTCATGCTGGCGGGAAAACGCGAAGCCTGGCATGGCACGCTGCAGCTGTTTCCCGCTTCGCGGCGCACGCAAGTAAAGGAGATGCTGGAGGATTTGCGCATTGTTCTGCGCGACTATGTGCTGTGGATGAGTGTGGTCACCTTGATGGTGATCACGTTCAGCAGCGTGTTCTTCTGGGTTCTGGGGCTGGATTATCCGATCCTGCTCGGAATTGTTTCCGGCGTTTTGAACATGGTGCCGTATATTGGCGCGGTCCTCGCCTGGCTGCCCGCATTCATGCTGGCGCTCACCAAATGGCAGACTATCGGATGGTTCTTGCTGATTGCGGGCGTGCTGACCGGCATCCACATCTTCGCGCTGAATTTGATCGCGCCGCAGTTGGTGGGCAGGCGGCTGCGTTTGAACGCTGTCGCAATTACCGTGTCGTTGCTGTTTTGGGGATGGGTGTGGGGCGGCATGGGCTTGCTGCTGGCCATTCCGATTACGGCAACACTGCGGGTGGTGTGCGATCACACGGAAGCCTTAAGACCGATCGGGCGCTGGCTCAGCGCATAGAACAGAGCCTAGCGCGCTGGATCGGTCAATAGCAGGCAACAATCGAAGACCAAGAAAAGTTTCTTGCGTGGCTCGGAATGACGAGACTGTAGGCGTATCAGATAGAAGCATCAAGGCTTGCTTGCGTTATCTACGGACGCGACCGGCGCTGTTTCGGGCGATTTCAGGAAGCGTACCAACTGCCAGCGTTGCGGTTCTGGCAACTTGGACCAAGCAGGCATTTTCTTTCTGACCACCCCATTCGTCAACAGCCAGAACAGCGTTCCGGGAGTTGCGTTCCGCACCTCAGGAACACGCAAACTTGGGGCCTTTCTGCTGCCCTTGGCATCATCCCCGTGGCATTCCGCGCAGTGATCGGAAAAAAGCAATTTTCCGGCGGCTACCGCTTCACCATCATTTTCCAGGGGATTTGCGCGGTTTACGGCCTTTTCGGGAGCTTTGCGAAGTTCGGCGTATGTATCAGCGCCCAGGTGAAACTGCAAGGCGTTGCACGCGTATGGCCCGGCAACGTTGTTGTTTGCAGATAACTGCGAGATCGCAAGGAACATCGCACAGGCCAGCAGCGCTCGGACCGCGGGCTTCATGACTTTGCTCCGAACAAGCGCCGTACCAGCTGATCGAAGCCGCTGATCTCGCGCGAAACTCCCCAACGCAGCAGAAATCTGTGGCTGTTGCCATTCAGGCCGAACCCGGGAGAAAGACGCAGCGTCCATCCACTCGGCAAGTTCCAGCCGGCAACCGGCGCAAGATAATGCGACGTATCTTGCAATCCGAAACTATGGCGGTCGCCCAACCCGCCGTACAGTTCCGCGCCGAGAATAAAATTCTGCCGGCAGAAGGTACATCGATTCGCCGAGGCTTTCAGCGCCAGTGGCCGGCTTGCCGCGAGAGCGTAGCCAAATTCCCACGGCTCATTGGACAAGTTCTTCTCGGCGATGATATTTTCGGAAAAATTCCAACCTCTGGTGTTGCTCGAAAGAATCAGCTTGAGCTCGATTTCGTGCTTGTGTTCGCGCCGCGCTTCTCCATTGGCGTCCGCGAAGCCCGCTTCCGTATCATGGCCGACGATTTCCTTCAGCGTCTTGTCGGCTCCGTTAGTGTCTTCGAACTCGGCGTACAGCACAGGGTTGATCCAGTGCTCGTGCTTCAGCACGCGAACGCGATTTTCCCACTTGAATCCCGTGTACACCGTGCTGTCATGAAACGTAGTCTGCGCGTCGAGGTAGAACTCCGTGGTCCACCAGGCCTTGACGCCATACTCAAACTCGGTCCAGTAGGAATGGAAGTTGTTTCCGGCGCGTTGCGTGCCGAACGTCGAGAAATACTCAACCTCAAGGTTTCCGGGCTCCTCGAGATTATGGTCGTAGGTGACAAAGTATGGATTTTCCTGGGCCTGCAACGGGCAATAAAGGCCCGGGAAAATCAGCACAAGCGCGGCAACAAGGGAAATACGGACGTGGTTCAGGCTAAGCTCCTTGTAAAGCATTCTTTGGAATTAAATAAGACTAACTTAGTCGTATATCAGATGCAACTAGGTTGCATATAGTTTCTGCATTCTTTTCCTCGAAGCATTTGACTGGAGGCCGCATCTGGGAGCAATTCTTGTTCTGGACTTGGCGGGAGGCGAGGATGAATGCGGATTCCTTGATTTTGCACCTGTTTGACGAGGCCTTCGAGCGGAAAACCTGGCACGGGCCCAATCTGTGGCAATCGCTGAAGGGTGTGACGGCCGAACGGGCCGCCTGGCGGCCTGGCCCGGACCGTCACAATATCTGGGAAGTTGCGTTGCACGCCGCCTACTGGAAATATGCCGTTCGGCGGAGATTGCGAGGAGCGAAGCAGGGATCATTCGTAGTGAAGGGCAGCAATTTTTTCCAGCGCCCGCAGATCGGCAGATTAACGGAAGCGGAATGGGCGGCCGACAAGGCCATCTTAGGCCAGGAGCACAAAGCACTGCGCGCGGCCATCAGACAAGTTCTAAGGAAACCGGTTTCGCCAAAGGTGTCACGCATGCTCTGGGGCGTGGCGTTCCACGACGTGTATCACGCGGGACAAATCCGGCTGCTGCGGCGCTTGATGGAAAAATAAAACAATTTGATCCGCGTGAATTACTCCGGCCAATCACACCACCTCAAGCCGGAGGCGGGTTCTCATGGTTGCGCAACGCCCGCAAGGTATCTTTGAGATCCCCGGCTTGCGATTCCTGGAACATGCGAATGGCTGCGACGCCAGCGGCTCCGGATTGCAAGCAGCTTTCAGCATTTTCCGTGGAGATTCCTCCGATGGCGATGACCGGAATCGTCACCGCGCGGCAAATCGTCGCTAGCCGGTCTAGTCCCTGCGGCGGCCCATAGTTCGCCTTCGAAGGCGTTTGGAAAATCGGGCTGAAGTAAATGTAGTCCGCTCCGCCGCGGGCGGCGCCGAGCGACGCTCCCAGAGAATGGCAGGAAACTCCAATTAGGAAATCGCGCTTGTCGCTGCGGGCAGAAAAGAATTCATCCCGCAGGCGGCAAGCCTCAGAAACCGGGATTCCGTTTTCGCTGAGGTGAACTCCGCCCGCCCCGCAAGCCAGCGCCACATCCAGCCGATCGTTCACAAACAGCCGTGTCGCCGCGCCGACTCGAGAAATTCGCCGCAAAGACTCCTGCACCAGCTCCTCCCATTCTTTGCCGGAAAAGTCCTTTTCGCGCAACTGGATCCAGTCAACGCCCGCGGCGGCAGCGCGCTCCACGCTGGCGAATAACAAGTTGTGAGCGTCGGCGGATGTCGAAAGCGGGAGGCTGCGGCGGTCGGTCACGTAACAGAGAATCGGCCGGACGGGGCGAGGAGGCCTAGCGAGGTGTGACACGCGGAGCTTCCGGACGCGAGTGTAATAATCCCAACGCGACAAAAATATCCAGGGCGCCGAGGCCGCTGATCAGGCCTCTGACGGAAGGATGCAGGGCGAACGACATCAATGCTGGAAAGTGGATGAGGAAGTAGTTCCGTTCCCAGAAACTCGACCACGGCAGGTACAGCAGTAGCGCCCCCATTTCAAAGCACAACACAATTATCATCGCCCGCAAGACTTTATTCATGGATGCCGGAAGACCGGAAAATACGCTCGCGATCAGCGTGTGGTTTTCTGAAGAGCAGCGATACGATCCGCTACGCCGCGGTAATCAATATTCACGGCGTATACCTGTGAAAAGCTCTTCAGTGCCGCATCCAGGTCATTCGCCGATTCCTGGGCAACTCCTAAATCATACCGTAAGGCCAGTGTACTTTCCGCGTCAACACCGGGAGTGCGCAGCGCGCGCTCGTACCAGATAGCTGCAATCGAGGGCTGACCCTTTTCCATGAACGCCAGGCCCAGCAGGGTGCAGCACTGCATGGCGTAGCGAAATGCTTTGCCCTTTTCATTGGCTTTAGCGACTTTTTGAAATTCGCTGATGGCTTCCTCGAGCAGGCCCATTTCGCGGAACGCGATACCCAGGTTGTAATGCGTCTCCAGGTCTTCGTCTTCCGCGCCCATCTCGCCAATTTCCGCGCGGAAATCGTCGAATACTTCCTTCAGCGGGTCGTGTTCGGCCTGTGCCGCGGGAATTTCGGCGTTGGCCGCTGCAACCGGCGCATTTTCCTGCGCCGCTGGCTCGGAAAAAGAAGGCGTCAGTTCGCCAATGCCCAGTTGATCGATTTCATTTGCCAGGTCTGCCAGGAATTGGTCGGATGCCAGAACCTGTGAACCGTTCAAGGCAGGCTGCTTTGCCGGCGCAACTTTGGCAGCTGTCGCAGATTCCTCCGGCAGCTCTGCCTCCGGCTCAGGGGTCAAGATGAGTTCGTATTCCTGATCCAGCTCAATTTCCGGGGCAGGTTTGGGTTGCGCTGCGGACGGTATTTCCGACTTCGGTGGAAGTTCTTCGTCGCCGCCTTCTTCCATGGGAATGATTTCGATGGTTTCTTCCGCTGCCTCTGGCGATGGCGGAGGTTCCGCGTTCAGTTCAGCGGGTGCGTTACTTAAGGCTGCCTGCGGCTGTCCGGCCACAGGGTTCTCGATCGGAATTTCGAACTCGGAAATTTCAGATTTTTGTGCAACAGCAGACTCGGGAACTCGGTTCAGCGGGACAGCTTCCTTGATGGCGCTATTCGCCGCAGGCGGCGCTTGCGGTTGCGCGGGGGGAGGAGCCGATTCGGTCGCCGCTCCATGCTCGAGAAGCGACGCCCACTCGTCGGACAAATCCACTTCGTGCACCGGCTTGCTCGGTTCCGAGGGCTTCGGTGGCGGCGGCACGCCCGAAGAAACTTGCGCGGGTTCTGGTTCTGCCTTGGGCGTGGCCGGCTCTTCTTGCGCCGCCTCTTCGGCTGCGGACGGTGACGCGGCGCTCACTGTGGGAGCAGCAGGATTGGCTGCCGCCGCCATTTCTTCGTCCGAAAGGCCCGCGGCACGCTGGAATCTGCGGCGCAATTCACCGAACCGTTCCGCGCCAGCCGCATCGCCTTTTTCCTTATGAATTTCCTCGAGCCGCGCGGCAAGTTCCGCGGTGCGCCGGTCGTCTCCCGCTCCCAGCACAAAATCCAGAAGTTTCTCGAGCGTCGGCGTGTGATTGGGTGTACGGCGCAGAATCGCTTCGAGCAACCCAATGGCTTTCTGCGTCAGTCCATAGCTCGCGAACAAATCCACATCGGTAAGCGATTGAGCGATGAATTTCTGCGTCTCTTCGTCCAGTTGCTCTTCCACAATCGAAGCAGCCGCCACCCGCTCTTCCGGAGGCGTATCCAGTTCCGGCCGCAACTTTGGCGCTTCCGGCTGTGGAATTTCCGCTTGCAGCGTTTCTTGCACCGGTTCCGGCTCTTCTTCCGGCGCTGGCAAGCCCATACGGCGCAAAACATCGTTCAGTTTTCGCTTGCTCGAATCGCTTTCCGGCTGGCGGTCCACCAATTGTTCGAAGACTTCTTTCGCGCGGGGAAGTTGTTTGGCGGCAACCAGGGCATCGCCCAGTTGTGCCAGCGCATCCGGCATGCGAAACGAATCACTGGTCCGGCCGTAGGAGTCCACCAGCCACTCGAGTGGTTCGAGCCGACCCGGCATCTTTGCGACAAGTTCGTTCAGGAGCTTGGTGACCGCGTCATGCTCTCCTGAATCGAGCATCGGAATGCGCAGCCGTGATACCAGAGCAAGAGCGCGCTCGGCTTGTTCGGATTCCAGCAGGGTTTCCGCTACTTTTTGCGCCAGGCCAAAATTCTTTTCATCGCCGTCGAACACCCGCAGGGCCAGCGCGGTGGCTTCGTCCCAATTGGACGATTTCAAATATAAATCCAGCAGGAATTCGCTTTGTTCGCCGCCTTTTTCGAGCCCGGGGAGGTTTTTCAGAAACTCGGCGGCATCGGCAAAGCGTCCTTGCGAAGAGGCCGAGCGGGCTTTTACGGTAAGGGCCGCGGCGTTCGCCGAATCCAGTTTCAGCGCTTTGTCTGATTGTTTATCGGATTCCGCATGGTCGCCGCGGGCCAGCGCGCGTTGCGCCGCCGAAACATAGGTTTCGACCGCTTCGTTTGGCTTGCCCATGGCCTGATAAAGATCGGCCAGGCGAATCTGAATGCGAAGATTGTCGGGTTCCGCGAGAAGTAGCTTCTTCAGTAGGGCAACGGCTTCTGTCTGCCGGTTATGCTTCAAATGAATTTCAGCCAGCTGCAAGAACAGCGGGCGGGCTTCACTCATCACGCCTTGCTGCACGTACAGGTCGGCAAGCCGTTCCAGTGGCTTGATCTCTTCCGGGGCCAGTTTTGCGATGCGCTTGTAGACCGCGATGGCTTTGGTCAAAAAGCCGTCGCCGACAAAGATTTGCGCCAAGCGCTCGAAATATTCGATGGCCTGAAACGTCTCGCCCTGCCGGATGTATAGCTCGCCGATGGTCATCAGCGTGACCTGATCCTTCGGCTCGTACTTCAGGATCAACTGGTATTCCGCAATGGCCTGGGGGACCTTGCCTTGATTTAGCAGTTTCTGTGCGGCTTCGACGTATTTGCTCTTGTTATAGGCCATGCATGAACCCGAACAACGCCCAATTCAGTGTCATCATACAGCGATCAACCAATAGCAACCCAAAACGGTTGGCAGGCGCTTCCAGGACTTTCTCCCTCAGTTCTAACGCCCATGAAACACTCAACGCAACGGCCACACAAACCCGGCCACTCAAACACAAATCGGCAGGCGCCGCCGCAAGGCGGCAGCACGCCACTCTTGTACGCTACAGGCGGGCGATAGGAGAGTCAACGCGGGCCATTCGCGGTGTGAGCAGGCAGTTATCCCCGTGGCGGTTACGTCATTGCTGGACCTTATGCTCGGCAGGAAAGCCGCCAATCGGGTGGTCTACAGCGGCAGTGGTGTCTGCGTAGCGCCGGTTGACCAGCAACGAGATTCGCGCACCGGCGCAAAGGAATTACGATGCAGCGGCGTGGGGCCCAGTCTGCGCAAAGCTTCCAGGTGTTCCGGCGTTCCGTAGCCCTTGTGCTGCGCCAACCCATATCCTGAATAAATCAGGTCCCATTCGTTCATGCGTGCGTCGCGATGCGTTTTTGCCAGGATGGAAGCGGCGGCGATGGAGACGCTCTTAGCGTCGCCCTTGATCAACGATTTCTGCTCGATCAGCACATCCAGGTGCATAGCATCGAGCAAGAGATAATCCGGCACGATGGATAACTGTTGCAGCGCGGCGGTCATTGCCTGACGGCTGGCCTGATAGATGTTCCATGCGTCAATGCGCGACGCGTCGATCTCCGCCACAGCCCAGGCCAAAGCGTGCTCCTGAATGCGCGGCGCCAGTTCGGCGCGCCGCTCAGGCGTCAGTTTTTTTGAGTCGTCCAGGCCAACAATGCGACGTTTGGGATTGAGCACCACCGCCGCAGCTACCACCGGGCCGAACAGCGCTCCTCGGCCGGCTTCGTCAATGCCGGCGATGCGCGTCCAGCCAAGTTGCCGCGCGGTTCGTTCGAAACGGGATGAGCACATGCGCGCCATGCGTTGCTGGCGCAAATCTTAACATGGTGACACTGGAAATTTCGGATTAGCGCTTGTGGAAAACGCGCTATCGCGTCGGAGAGTATCGATGGCGTGCGCTCAAGGTGGCGGAAGGAAGGTTTGCGGCCACTCAGACACCGTGATTTTTCCCTCGGATGTCCGTTCTAACGTGGGCGCGTAAAGCCCGCGAAATTCGCGCCGCCACCACTGTCCGGTAGCTCGTTTGGTGGTGCGATCGGTGAACCAGTATTGCCAAACCACTGAGCGCACGAATCGTGGCGGCGACTGCGCAAACGGATTGGAACGAAACAGCGCGAGCACATCCGGAGTATTGAGCAGAAGCTGTTCTTCGGTTCGAATCACGAACGGATTCTCGCGCCACGTTCCAAGCGACGCGAACCACAAGTTCCATTCGAATCGGGGCTGGTACGGAGCGTAGATTCCCGGCGCTTCGTTTAAACCCTGTGGCTTGTAGCGAAACGGATAGACAACCCAGTTTGCGCCGTCGTTCGAACCCTGAAGTTCGATCTCGTACCGCGCCCAGGTCATCCGGCCGAAAAGCCCGTAGGAGTTTGCGATCCGAAACGGGTCCAGCGCGGCCACCGGCTTTGCCGGCAATGGCAGTCCCGGCGAGATCTGTTGCAACATCAGAAACGCCATGGCGTAGAACACCCACGCCAGAACTAAGGTTCTTGTACCGACAGAGACAGCTCTGAATACTTTCCGGATATTTGAACGTAATTCGAAGGCCTCAACACGCTTTGTGGAAACGGCCTTCGGCGCTTCATCACTGCACCTAGTCAGCGACAGTGAAACTGGCTCGTTTGGTCCCTCAAAAGCCTTGCACAGGCTGGCATGCCAGGGACCGGATGACGCTCGTTGCAAGCTTCCCCGGACCGGGTTGCACCAGCCTCCGGGGACAAATTGCACCAGGAAAATGTCATCCAAGAGAAAAACACCCAGCGCCAGAACGAGATAGTTCAGAAAAGCGTAGTTCGCGGTCAGGATGATTCCCAGCTGCAAGAACGTCACGAAGAAGAAACCGACAACTCGCGCGCGCCGCGGCAGCCATAGCATCCACGGCACCAGCAATTCCAGGCACAAAGTTACAAACGCCGTGGTTTGATGGAACCAGTGCGGAAACTGCTGCGCATACCAGCCAATCCACGTCGGCAACGGGCCATTCTGGTAGTACTCGTTCATGGCGCTTAAGTCGCGCCAGGTCGGATCGCCGCCGAAATATTTTGCGACGCCCGATTCAAAGTAAATCGTGAACCACAATAGCCTCAGCAAAAAGAGCGGAGCTCTGGCCGGAGGGTCTTGCGCTCCCCAACCCGGCCTCCAGCCCCGTGGCGCGAGGAAATAACTGATGAATCCCGCACAAAGCAACATGCCGTCGGATTGATAGCCGGAAAAATCCTGTGCCGCGGCGATAAAGGAAAGAAAACAAACGAAACAAATTGCCAGCATCGCCCGCGGCCGGAGATTTATGAGCAACAGCAGCGATGCAATCAGGCCCACCCAACAAAGAACCATGAGCGCAGGATCGCCGCTGGCGAACCACAAAAGAGTCGGCGCGTACCAGAAACGCGCACGCCCCATGGCCTTGGCGACTTCTTCCAGGTACGTGCCGGCTGGCAACAAACCCTGCGGCCCGAGCATTCCGCGAATTTGAAACAGCAAGGAATAAAATGCCGAGAAGTAAATGACCCCGAGCGCGCGAAGAAACAACCAGCGCGGCACAAGATGGCCCGGCGGCCCCGCGGGGCCAGGCTCTACCCACCAGCCTGCCAATCTTGAGGCGAAAGTCTCCATCGCCAAAAATGATAACGCGGGACGGTCGCGAGCTTATCCCTTAAACAAGTGGGTTACAGAGGTTATTTACAAGCGTCGATACGACTTTTTCTCTACGTGCAGGCTGCACGTTCCGTCCGCGCATACGGCGCGATTCCAGCGATAGCGATTGCGCGCAATCCAGCCGTAAACCTTTCCTGCAATCCAGCGAATTCCTGGAAGCAGCAGAATCCATGCGATGAGCTTCCAGCCGGGAAGTAACACTCCAATTCGTGCCCAGGCATCGCTGCCGCTAAACACTTTCCCGTTCGAATCGACAGCCTGCATCAGGCGCAGCGCTTTTTCGCGGTTCACCTGGGGGAATCGTTGCTGTACCGCCGGGTCATGCAAATCCAGGAATTCGACGCGCCCAGCCCGGTCGAAACGCCTGGCACGCTCCGCGCTTCCTCGGCACAGGTTGCAGGAACCATCGAAAAGTACAGTGAGCTCAGCCATCGGAACACTCTGCGCTGCTTCCCTCATTGATTGGAGTGTAGCGCCAACGTCCTTGGTTACTTGGCCCGGTTACTTCGTTTTGCAACCTCGCGGCTTGACCCTTGCGCTGCGCTATCACTTCACGTCCATCCCGTTGTGAAGAAGGCTTTCACCTCCAAGCGATCGAACGTGCTCGGCACACAAAAAAGAGGCTCCCGATAGGGAGCCTCTTAAACGAAAATGAATAAAAGCTAGCGAGTCGCGCGACGTTATGCCGAGGTCCCGGAGCCGGTCGCGACCAAGGCCGCATCTACTCCCTCGCGAGCCTTCCCCGCTCTCTTGATGCGGGCGGCCTTGCCGCGCAGTTCTCGCAGGTAGTAAAGGCGCGCGCGGCGGACATGCCCCTTGCCAGTCACCTCAATGGATGAAATCGTCGGCGAGTGCAGCGGGAAAATGCGCTCGACGCCGGTGCCAAAGCTCACGCGGCGCACGGTGAAGGTCGCGCTCGATGCCCGGCCTTTCTTCGAAATCACTACGCCTTCGAACGCCTGGATGCGTTCCTTGACCTTTTCGCCTTCGCCTTCTTGCAGGCGGACATTCACCTTGACCGAGTCGCCGGGGCGAAATTCTGGCAAATCTTTGCGCAGCTGCGCGTCGTGTAACTTGCGAATAACCGGATTCATGTTCCTTATTCCCTGCAGACCCACTCAGGCGGGGCCAGCTCTTCTAAGACAAACCGCAATTATACGGAATTTTGCACCTTTTTCCTAGCACGAATGTCGCCTTGGGTTGCACCGGAGTGCACGCAAGCCCAGATGCTAGGCTGACACCGATCGAGGCGATTCGCGCTTAATGATGGTCTTCGCAAACTGTTCCATCTCCTCCAGTTGCGGGCTGAATTGCAATAAGACCAAATCGACGCCAGCTTTCTCAAAGTCGGCAAGACGCTCCGCCACTTTTTCCGGCGTGCCCACCAATCCCGACCGCAGCCCGCGGTTCGAAACGGAATAGTCTTCGAGCGAAACACGTTGTTCCAACTGTGTTCCTGCCAGCCACTCCTGGTAATTGGCATAGCCCGCAGCGGATTGGTGCACGTCGGTAATTCGTCGCACCTCGTCGTCAGCTTCCCGTTGCGTTTCCCGAACCACCGCGTAACCGGCAACGCCAAATTTCAGCCTCGGCAAGTCGCGCTTTGCGCGGCGCTCCCGCAGATCCTTGATTTTTTCCTCCACGCGTTCCGGCGGATCGCCATGCATCAGGTAGGCGTCGCACTTTTCCGCAATTAACTCCTTGGCGGCCGGTGATTCACCGCCTGCATAAAGCGTCGGCCGCGGCTTCGAGACCGGCTTCGGCTCGAGCACGTTGTCTTCGATGCGGTAGTATTTGCCCGTATACGAAAAATGGTCCTGCTTCCACGTGCCATCCAGAACATCCAGCCATTCGCTGGTGCGCGCGTAGCGGTCGTCATGCTGCTCGAACGTCACACCGTATTTCCGAGCTTCGCCGGCCCACCAGGAAGAAACAACATTCAGCGTCAGCCGTCCGTTGCTGATGTGATCGATATTTGCCGCTTGCTTGGCCAGGAGCGCGGGCAAATGAAACGTCGGGCGCACGGCAACCATTAACTCGATGCGCTCGGTTACCGCGGCCAGCGCCGCAGCCGTGGACCAGGCGTCCAGTGATGGCGCTTCCACTCCCTTAATGTCATTCAGGTTCAATTCGGCGATCAGAGTAAGATCGAAACCAATCTGTTCGCTGCGCTGCGCCAGCTTCTTCACATAAGACCAGCTCGCCTGCATGTTTTCGTCGTCGACGTTGCGCAGCCAACCGCCAAAAACCGGAAGCCAGTATCCGTATCTCATCGCCCTGCCCCGCTTGCGACTGGCTTCTCGTCACGGCCTGTCTTTTGACTGGCGGCTTCGTGGCGAATCGCTTCTTCAATCAGGAAATCAGCCAACCGTTGGTAAGGATCGAATCCAATCACGCGCACCGGATCGGCAACGAAATTCGAAAGCGCATTTACGTCGTAATAGAGTTGCCGTCCCGTACGGTCGTCGGTCACATATTCGATTCCGCCGACTTCCACTCCCGCGAGCGCCATAATGTTTTCGGCGTCCTCGATCACGCGCGCCGGCGGGTTATAGCCTTCGACGGTCATACCGGTTCGCGGCGCATCCGCCGGGCAGGCAATGCGCGTCAACTCTTCGCCTTTTGTGCTTTGACAAATGTCGGCGGGGCACAAATTAAAACTTTCGCCGCTGGTATGAATTTTGATCGCGTACAAATATTTGCCGCCCAGAACTTCGATTCGCGTTATCACGCCATCGCGCGGAGTGAACGCTTCCTGCACCAATGCGGTGGAATCAATGCCAAAATACAAACGGTTCTCTTCCACGGCGCGACGCAATTGTTCGGACGACGAAAATTTTTCAATTCCCGCCCCGCTCCCCCCGATGTTCGGTTTGATCACCACCGGATAGCCGATCGCCTCCGCCGCGTCCAGCGCCTGCGAAACGTGATTGATCACCCGCGCCTTCGGGTATGGCAATCCCAGCTTTTCCAGATTGGTAAGCTGCTGCGCTTTCGAAATTTCATGCGCAAAGCCGCGATAGCCGTTGACCACGCGCACGCCTTTCGCTTCCAGGTGCGCCAAATAATTCAGCGTGTAGAAGATCGAATGGCCCAGTCCTCGCTGCCACGCCGACGGACTCATGCGGTTGAACAGTAACGAGAACCCTTCTTCCGCGGATGCCGCGTCATATTGGTGGTTCCTGGCGTCGATTTTCCTCCACGCAACGCCACTCTGGTCCAGTCGCTGAAACAACGGGCGGAACCAGTCCGGATGTTCATAGTAAATCGCAATCGGGCGCTGCAATTCGCCCCGTCGTTCATTCGCGCCGCTGCTCATTTGCCCCCGCCTTCAACTGACTTGTTGAACACAGAAAAGCCGCTCTTATGAGCGGCTTTGGAAATCTAGCTGTTTCTCGCTGATCTAAGCCGCTTCGTCCCTCATTGGATGCCAAAGCCACAACAATAATTACCAGCCTAGAAACAGCTTTTTCTCCGCAGATCACCGATCGGCATACCTTCAACCCCTCCTGTCGAATCTGACTCGAGTCTCCCACGGCTATTGCAATAACCGCAAGACCCGTCGATTTATTCGCTATCGGAAAGATCGCTTCGAAGCATCCGAGACAGCGCCAAATCAGGCCGGTTGCGCCGCGTTTTTTCCACCGCCTGCTCTCGCCGCCATCTGGCAACTTCGGCGTGATTGCCTCCAATCAACACCTCGGGAACCTTCCAGCCGCGAAAATCCGCCGGCCGCGTATAGTGCGGAAAATCCAGCAAAAGGTCAGCAATCGCTTCCGGTTGCGGCGCAACAAGCTGCGTCCCAGCCACCGCGTAGTCAGTCCGTACCGGCTCTGTCTGCGAAAACGATTCGTTCTGCGAAGAAGCCTCATTCCCGAGCGCCCCAGGCAGCAGACGGGTCACGGCATCCAAAATCAACGCCGCCGGCAATTCACCCCCGGACAAAACAAAATCGCCAATCGAAACTTCCTCCGTGGCCAGATGCTCCGCCACGCGCTCGTCCACGCCTTCGTACCGTCCACAAATAAATAAAATCCGTTCAAGCAGCGCATAGCGCCGCGCCGTTCCCTGCGTAAATTTCTTGCCCGCCGCGGAAAGCAGCACAATCGCGGTTTTGGAATCGAACTCGCGGTTCGTCGCTGCGTCGCCCATTGAATCACCCAGCAGGTGTTCCACCGCTTCGAACAATGGCTCCGGCTTCAGCACCATGCCCTCGCCCCCGCCAAACGGCCGGTCATCCACGGTGCGATGCTTGTCCTTTGTGAATACACGCAAATCCTGCACGTCGATTTCGATCAAGCCGCTTTCCCGCGCTTTGCGCACGATGCCATGCTCGAGTGGGCCAGCAAAAAATTCCGGGAAAATTGTAATCAGGTCAAAACGCATTGCGCATAGAGTCTAGCGAAGCACACAAGTGGTTGTCATTGCGCAGAGCAAAATCGAGGAAGCCAGCGCGGCAGTCCCCGGCACTAGAGTTCGCGAAGCCCTTCCGGCAAGCGAACTTCGATCCGGCGAGCATTGATTTCAATCGTGGTACAAATATCTTGCGCCAGTGGCACCAGCAACTCGCCGCGCGAAGTAGCAACCGCCAGCAGCGGTGTACCCGGTTGCCCTTCGCCCGGAAAATAAACGTCGCGCACTTTTCCAAGTAGCGCGGGAGCCTCGGCAAGCGAGCACGGCGAAGAACTGACGGGCGAGGTGCCCGCAGCAAGCTCAAAAACCGAGCAACCAATCAAATCCGAAACAAAGAAACTTCCCGAAGGCAGTTTCGCGCGCCGTTCGAATGGAATTTGCACTTCCATCCCGCGTAACTTCTCCGCATCGTTGATCGAATCAATTCCTTTGAAGTGAAACACGCCTCTCCCGGGATGATTGCGCTCCACCCAAAACGCAAGCAGGACAACTTCGCGGCGCCCCCCGGACTCCGCGCGAAGAAACATGTCTTTTATTTCAGGAAGCCGTTCAGGAAAATCGGTCAACAACTCGGCGGCAACTTCGCCCTTATTTCCCCGCGCGCGCAGAATGCGCGCCACGGTCACAAACTTCTGATCTGGGGAAACACTCATTCGGACAGGGCTTATTCTTCTAGGATCTCGAGCGTAAAGCGTTTGTGTACTTTCATTCCAGATGCGCCCAGCAGCGTGCGCATGGCTTTCGCCGTGCGCCCTTGACGCCCTATCACTTTGCCCAAATCCTCGGGATGCACGCGCAGCTCAACCACCGTAGCCTGCGGCCCGTCGACGGTCTCGACCTTCACGTCGTCCGGGTGATCCACGAGTGCCCTGGCGATGACTTCCACCAGTTCCTTCATTCCGGCACCTCC
>Ga0210406_10001710_pt1 | contig 26167 bp, 32 predicted proteins | sample IncBWC30MmetaG_FD_155454 | JGI IMG/M metagenome (GOLD analysis project Ga0210406, IMG submission 155454) | Forest soil microbial communities from Barre Woods Harvard Forest LTER site, Petersham, Massachusetts, United States - Inc-BW-C-30-M | ecosystem: Environmental > Terrestrial > Soil >... | reverse complement strand
AATGCTGTCGTTCGCGGGCGGCGTCGGAACCTATCACCAGAAATGCGAGGAGCTCGCCATCAGAGGCTACCCCGGTTTTGCGATGAGCTGAACGAGCTCACTAGCACTCGCACGAAGGCCACAGCGAGGGAGGCGACCGGATAGAAGCAGATGCCGCTGCCGATCGAGGGCAAGAGCTGGCCAAAGAGGCAGCCTCGAAGAAGACGACTGCCAAACCGTAGCGTAAGTCGGCCGGTCTCCGTGCGGCCTTGAAGAGATCGGTTTCGCCGAAACAGTGAATCTTCTAGGACACGTCTTAGCTCGGTTCAGCGGGCGTGTTCGGATTTGGCGCGATCGGGGCGCCGTCCGGTCCGATCGGGCCGGCATTAACCGGCGCACGGCGATCAGCAAGCGGCCGGTTTCGAGAATGCTATCAACCGTCCGCTGCGCCGAGGCACAAATCTGTTTGGCGCATCGTGCGTGCGTTTTGGTCGCAACATGATCTTTCCTCCCGCGATGGATCTAGCACCATCGCGGGGCACGACAGGGCCGCAGCACTCACGTGAGTGTTGACGAAATTCGATTTTCTCCCGTTAACCCTGATTTGCGATTGCCAGGCGCTGCGATGCCGCGCCTGATATCAGCGCGGCAGGCGGGGCCAGGCATGGCGCGTCAAGGTACAGCGCGGACAGCCGAGGCAGGGCAGAGCGAGGCAGGCATCAAGCAGCGGCCGACACGACCAAAGAAGGAGGGGACTCATGACCGACGACACGACAGCAGCACGCAGGGAGCGGTTCTTGCGGACTCTGACCGACATGGCTAACGCCAACATGGCCCTGATGGACGGGACCACCGCGCCCTTTGAGAAACTGATCCGCGAGCATGATGTCGTTTTCGGCGTTTGGCAGGACGACACGTTCCCCGGCGGGGTCGATATCTACACCATCAAGGGTAGGCACAAGCTGGCCGAATGCGGCATAGCCAGCATTACACTAACAGTCAGCACGACCGCAATCCCCTGCACCGAAAGGGGGCAAGCCATCGCTGCCGCGCAACTGTGGGGCGACAAGGACAACTGAGCAAGTGAAGAAGCCCGCGCGGATCGACAAGCCCGCTAGGTTTCTTGATCCATGTCAATGGGCGGTTTGGCTGGCTGTCCCTTAGGAATAAGCCAATGAAACGCCTGATCCTCACCGTCGCCGTTATGCTTGCGGCATCAACACCAGTATTCGCCCAGAATACCGAACAAGAGAACGATGCGGCGATGGCTGCTGTGATCTACATGATTGCGCAGCAGCGCTGCAACCTGACCACACTGGAAGACGGCAAGCTTCGCGGAATGACCATCTCCGAGATCGAGCGCCATGGCTTCACATGAGGGCAAGTGGTCTACGGCGAGAAGCCGATGATTCGTCAGTTCCTGAAAGAGAATCCGGTCTATGAGAAGGCTACCAACAATGACCGTGTTGCCGTCAGGACCGTCTGCAATGACGCGCGCGCCCTGGTTGGCAAGAAGAAATAGACTAGCTGAACGTACCGTGGCTGGTTGTTTCCGTCTTGGACGGAGCCCAGCGCCTGCCTAGCCGAGCGGGGATGGCGCCAGGAGCGCCGCCGATGGCCGGCCCGGGCGGACCGGGATTGCCGCCGCGTCAATTGAACAAGGGCGGAACGGTCCCGATGAAATACGGCTCGTTCAGCGGCATGGGCCTGCTTGAGCAAGCCGAGCTGCAGAAGCGCAAGGGCGATTGATCAGCCCTTAACCCTCTTTGACCTTCTCCAGCGTCGGACAGCACAGGTACAGCATCCCGTGGCAGCGGAATTTGACCATTCGGCGGGTGCAGTGATAGCAGACAGGCAGCGGCTCACTGCTTCCGGGAAACCACAGTTGAGCCTCAACCGCTGGCCTCCCCGATTTTGGTTGCCCGAGCGAAAGCCCCATCTCCTTAAGCGTCGCGACGATGGCCGCCAGCGTGGCGGGGCCGATGTTCGGCCATTCCCCGACCTCTTCGCGCGTGAACCGCACTAATTCACCAAGCGTTTCGGCGCCGAACTTTTCGCCCCAGTGGTTCCTGCGACCGTAGAACTGCATGATCCTTCTGTTCGCAGGCTCGTGCCATTGGATGTCGCAAAGCCGGCGCTTCAATTGCTCTTCGTTGCTCATAAGAGCGTTGCATCACGCCCGGAGAGCATTGGGCGCAAGGGCAAAACGTAAATTTGGTTAAAAGCCCGCACCCTAACGCGGTGGTGAATAGGCAATAGACGCGGGGACTCCTATGGACTGGAAAACAGTCCCAGGAGATGGGACCCAGTGCGGGAATGTGGGTCCCATCTGAGAGTGAGAGGGGGAAGGATTAAAACCATCCTCGCGAGCCATTAGCGCCCGGCCGCGGGGGAATTCCGGACCCAGTTGGGCGAGATCGAGGCCGAGGTCGCGGCGGCGACCTCGACCGGGAGCGGCGCGCCGTCAGTGCAGCGCGCGCCAAATCGTGCCGACGCCGACCTCGTATTCCTGCGCCAGCGCCTCGATCGTCTCGCCGTCAGCGTGCTGCTCGGCAATCTTGCGCTTCTGGCCATCATCGAGCGCCTTCGGCCTGCCGAACTGCGTGCCTTTCTTCCTGGCGCGCGCAATGCCGGCCTCAGTCCTCGACTTGATCATCGAGCGTTCGAATTCGCTAACGCCAGACATCACGGCAATGAGCAGCCGGCCGACATCGCTCTCAGTGTCGCACCAGTTTTCGCCCAAGCTCGTGAAGCCACAGCCGACCTCGGCGAGCTGGTGCAAAGTGTTGAACAAATCGCGGCTCGACCTGCAAAGCCTGTCCAGTTTGCAAACGACGATCACGTCGCCGGCCTGCACCGTCTTCATCAGCCGCTTAAACTGCGGCCGGTCCGCGTCCTTGGCCGAGGCCTTCTCCCGGAAAATCCGGGTGCAGCCGGCGGCCTCTAGCTGCTCGACCTGACCGTCGAAGCTCTGCGTCTTGCTCGACACTCTGTCGTAACCGTAGCGCATCCCTGCAATCGCCTTTTCGGAATGAGCACATTCGGAAAAATAATCTCGCATGAAATCAAGGAACGAGACCAGGCGTCACTTGGAGCGCCGGACCTGCGCCATGGCTTTCAAGTGCGCTCTTCTTCTCGCCTTCTGCGACTGCCGCTTGGCGGTGACGGCGATCGAGACCTGGGCCCCGACGCTTGGGATAGTCGCTCTGACGATGCCGGCGATCCGCGGTGCAGTTCGATTGCGCAATCGTGAACGGGGTATCGGCGCCACGCGCCGCCTCGGCCGCTAATCTCGCGGGATCGGCAGCAACGCGAATGATATGATCGGCCAGCTCGTCAGTGGTCGGCATCGACCTGGCGCTCGATTTGTTGAAGCTCCGCGGCAGGCGTCGCTTTCAGCAACCTGTAAGCTTCCAACGCCGAAACCGCATGCTCGACCCGCAGATCGGCGCTCGCAAGCCCGGAGTGTTTGGATTAGCCTTAGGACGCCGAACCGCCGAGCCATTAGCCGCCTCCCACGGGGGAGTACGGCTCCCCTCTCCGGTTTGCGCGATCGATCGTCGGCGGCCGATCGTCGGAAGGCGGAAACTTCACTGGCGACGACGAAAAAATGCCGAGCGATGCGCGATCATTGTCGCGGTGTCGCCTACCGGATGATCCAAACCTCGTCGCTGAGTCATTGATTTCATTTGGCGTCGCTCGCAAGCCCGGAGCGTTTGGATCAGCCTTGGGATAAAGTCTTAGCGTGGTGCACCGCCTTTCGTCGCATTCGCTCGTGCCAGCTTGGCCGCGCCTTCGGCTTCGTCCTCGTGACCAGCTTGCAGAGCATGGCCAAGTCGCTCAAGCTGACGCGGCTCAGATCGGCAGCGGCTCGCCCTGATCGCGTTTAGAGCCCCGCACGTAAGCGGCCGCCAATCAGAACAACGCGCTCAGCAGGGCTCTGACAGTCGCGCAGGGCATCGCAAAGCGCGACCTCATCTTTCGGCATCGCCATGCGGCGGAGATCGTCCAGCCGTTCGGGATCATTCTGGCGGCGTTATTCGCATCTCTTGAACGTCTGCAGCGGCTTCCTGGACTGAGCCAGTTTGGCTTGCGCATCGCACTGATCGGCCAAATCGACCAAGCCAACGCCACGAACCTCGCGAGCAATGGCGCACAGCTCTTGCCAGCTCAGATCCGCGTTGGCCAGGAACGCTTCCGTCAAGGCCGGCTCAAGATGACGGAGAACAACCAGGATCTCGGCAATCGAATTGCACTGATCGAAAATGCTTTGCGGATCGTTAGCGTTCATGCTCAAGTCGCCGCTCGCCGACGCCTAACAGCGCCCGATAGGCCTGCAACGTCTGTCCGACCTCGACCACGATATTGCCATTCAGATCGAGCTGTTTCGGCATCAACGACGCCATGACGCGGCAGAACTGCGATGGCTCGTTAACCGCACAAGCGATCAGCGCGGCCTTTCCGTGCGTGCTCCAGACGTCTCGCAAATCTTCGAGGAATTGCTCGCCCAATCGACTGCGCGCGCCCTTCGGGCGTCCTGGTCCCGGTATTCCGCCCTTAACAAACCTGCCGCCTCGGTCCGGTTCGGTGGTGTTGGTGTCGCACTCGATGATCGTGCTGTCGCTCATGTCGGAGGTGTACTCGCGATTGTTTACGCCAAGGGCATTACGAGAGATCGGGCCGACCGACGCCGATGTCAACCGCGCAGCCATTTTTTGGCCTTGTGCCCGCATTGTATCTTTTACGATTTTAACAGACCCGGTCTTATAGGCGGGGTCGGCGGCATTGTACGGGGTCCGTTACGAGATCGCGCGATCGAGACCAAGGTCGCAACCGAGCCGAGCGCCGGGAGCGTGCATCACGACGCGAGAGCGGCGAGGATGCGACCGACCTGCACGCCGCTCCATTCACCAACACCGGTCGCGGTCGGAATGCCGCGCTCGTTGAGCACCTCTGCGATGGCCCGCCACGTCCTTGCGCCGGCTTTCTGTGCCTTCTCGATCTCCGGCTCGAGCAGAGCGCAGCCCTTGCCGCGGTCTTCGCTCTCTGGGCTTCATAAGCCTTCGCGCGGGTCTTTGCGGTCGGCGGAGTGCCGCGATAACCACCGAGGGTTTTCTTGGACGCAGCGAGCACTACCTTGGTACGGTCGGAGATCCGCTGCGCTTCATCCTCTGCGACCATGGCCATGACGCCAATCGTCAGCCTGTTGGCGTTCGCCATGTCGACCGCAAGGAAGTCTATTCCGCTATCGCGCAGCCCAAGAAGGAAGGCGGCATTGCGCGCAAGCCGATCAATCTTGGCAATAATCAGCGTTGCGCGGTGAAGCTTGCAGGCTGCGAATGCCTCTGCAAGCTCGGTCTATCGGCCTTCCTGCCCGACTCGACCTCGACAAACTCGCCGACGATCTTCCACTTGCCGCCATTCAGATAGGCTTCGACCTGCTCCTTCTGCGCTGCGAGGCCGAGACCGGATCGACCCTGCCGAGCGGTGGACACGCGGTAATAAGCGACGAATTTACCGTGATGCAGCATCTTTTCGCTCTTGATACGGAGAGGGAATCAAGCGCGGAGCGCCTTCTCGATCGCCTTGCGATATGCGGCCTTGCTGGCTCGGCGCTGCCGCCTGCTCTGCGCTCGCCATGCCGGTTCTTTGAGCTTGGCCTCACTCGCGGCTTCCCTCGCCATTGCAGCCAGTTCGGTCATATCGGCCCTGTCGAACGCCGCCGCCGCTTCTCTCGGCGATTGTGCGTCGATTCTGTCGAACCTCATCAGCAAGCCGGCAGTCTCATTACCAAAGGTCTGTGCGGACAGGAGGAGGCGCTCGGCCAGCGTGTTGCACTTCGTCAGCGCCTCGGTATAGGGCGTTGGCGTGACGCGATCGGCGGCGGCCTGGAGCTTCTGCGGATCGTTGATGATCTTGAGAAGCCGCTCGACCTCGTGGTCAATCGACATCTGCGGTCTTGATCTGGCGCAGCTCGGCCGCCGGCAAAGCCTGCAACATTCTGAAAGCCTCGACCGCGTTCATCGCCTTCTGAACCGTCATGTCGATCGAGACGTCGATATCCTTCGGCAGGATCGAGGCGACGACGCGGATATACGCGACCGGATCGAGCGCGGCGGCGCGATCGAGCGCTGAGACGCCATGCCGCTGCCAGCTCGCATGCAAATCGGCGAGGAAATCCTCGGAAAGCTTTGACCGCGAGCCACGCGGGCGGCCTCCCGCTTTGTGCCCCAGTAAAAAGCGCCCTGATTTGGCATCTCTAATTGCGTCGCCCATAGACTTCCCATAGCACAACTCTGCCAAGGTACTTCATCCGTGCGGTCAATGCGGTGAATGCGGTGATTTCTAATTTCCCTCTCTCGCGCGCGCTTTTTTTGCATCCTTTGTTCCCGTGATATTTTCTATCCTCTATGGGGTGGAGATAGGATTTCACCGCATTCACCGCATTCAACGCATCAACGGCCCTCCGCTAGGGCCTGTGCCACCAACTTCCGCTCCCGGTCAGGTAGCTGTTTCTTCGCGTAAATGACTTGTCGCGAGCCGGTGACAACCCACAGACCCTTATTGACGTCATTGCGAACGCTGACGTAGCCACAGGCGTCAAGCCGGTGTCCGATCCTCCGGCGGTTATTGCGGTCTCGCAACCATTCCCGGAGGCCATCAGGCGACGAAGCGATCAGTCGCGGCAGAATGAATGCATCCGGATTGCCCATCCTCTCGATCGCGTCCAACAGCTCGGCGTCTTGAGAATCGGCATTGGCCGCAACGATCTGCCAAAAAGCCGCGGTTTTCGGCGGCGGTGCTTTCGGATTGAAGCCCGATATATTCAATTGGGCGAGGTAGGCCGCAACGTGCCAGATGCCGCCACCGTCAAACCAGCCCTTGAGGCTAGTCCAATACCCGTCTGTGAAATCCTCTTTTTGCGCGTCAGACCATGCCACGTAATGCCGGCGGTCATCTTCTGGCAGGTAAACGCCGTCGGTCAGGTGGTTTGTCGTGATGATTGTCGCATTGACGTTGAACACGTCGTATTCGCGGCGGTTCTTCTCATCGATGCGGTGCGTTTCCGGCGGCGCGGCTGTGATGGTTTTCAGGTGCTCATAAAGCGCAAAGCGGTCGACGCCGCTGTCGCCGAGGTCATGGGCTTCACTGATACGGAGAACAACCGATCGAAGATGCCCGGTAAACCGACCCATGATCATCTTCGGGCTGACGTTCATGAAATTCCACGGGCCGACAGCATCCCGCAGCGGCGCAATCATCATGTCTTTGCCGATGCCAGGCGTGCCGCCCAGCACGAGCGCGTGATTGATCTTCTCGTGCGGATTCTGGACGCAGTGCGCGAAATAATTGACGATATGCTGCCAGTCGTCGGGGTAAATCTTCCGGAGATGATCGAGCCAGCGAACGGCCGCGGCGGCTCGGCCAGGCCGGCGTTCCGGCGGGCGATACAGATTGAAACAATTGACGCCTTTGTGGTCGACGAAGCCGCCTTCCAGCATCAATTTGTCGGGGATCACCATCGGGAAGCCGGGGTACCAGGTCATGGTTTCGACCGGTCGATTGCGGTCTAGCCAATCCGTGGGCTTTACCGGCTTCTCGCCGATCTCAATCCACGGAATGCGCGCATTGATGCTTGCTGCGGCCCAAAACTCGCGCGTCGGCGCAAAGATGTAGGTGTGATCCGGCATATAAGCATAGAAATCCTCAAGCTTGACGTCCGCCGACAATTGCGGCGCCGGCTTCTTGTCCGGCTCACCATTCGCAATTGACGGTGCCTCGCCGTTCCACCTCACCGCACCGTCTATCTTGTCCCGTAGCGCTTCCTCGCCGAGGTGTCGCAGGATATCATTCGGATCTGACATTTGACCGGACCATTCGCACTTCAAAGCCTCGCGCTCTAAGGAGCATCGCTAACTCTTCGCTATTCCTCCTTCCTGCATCATCGTCATCAACCGAGATGCTGACGCATTCGACGTAATCCGGCACATGCTGTGCCATCATCGGCAATCGGCTCGCGCTGCCGGCAGCCCAACAGCCGAGTCCCGTCGCCTGATGAATTGACAGCGTGTCTTCAATTCCTTCTGCGATTGCCAATCCCAAGAGATCATTCGGGGGCGCCAGAACGATCGGCATGGTATGGTCGCGACCTAATGTGAGCTTGTCCCGCCCCGTGCTGCCTTGCCCGATCCGTCGACCTTGAGCAGCGTCAAGTGAACGCCGACGACCTCGGTGGTCTCGATGCACACGGTGCCCACCGCGATCTCCCGCACCATGCCGAACACCCCAATCATCGCGGTCGGATAGCCGTGCAGCGGCTCCAGATAGGCAAGCGTTGGCGGCAGCGGACCGGCATAGCCCCGGACCTCGCGGATGTAGACTTCGGCCGGCGTGCTCTCGATCGGCTTGGAGTGAAGCCAGAGCGAGCGCGCTTTCTCGCGGCTCATCGCGGAAAGGCCACGGTCGCGTTCATCTCGGCGCGCCCGTGCCTGCGCCAGGGCATGCTCATCAATCTTGATGCTGTCCCCGCCGTGGGCATAGCCCTTCGCCCCGCAATGCGCGCAGGCGTATGTCGCGAAGCCGTCCGGCTGGCGCCAGATCCGCAACGTTCTCCTATGCTGATTCTCCCGTTTGCGAAGCTGTGAGCAGAGCGGGCAGACAACATCGAATCTTCCGATCCTGCCGTTGATCAGCGCGTCGACCTGCGCGAGCGAGAAGCCGGTCATTTCTTCGTCTCCGTATCGATCAGCCCCAACGCAATCGCGCGCCGCTGCGCGCTGGCGATGAGCTTGATCAACTCGAATATGTTCGTGACGGAGCTCGTGACGCCGCGCGCCGTCGGCTGCATGCAGCCGGCGGAATCCATCTCGAAAATTCGGAGATTCAAAAATGCCCACGAGCCGTTGATCGTCTTCAACGTCGCCTGAATCGAGGTGTGTCGGCCGCGCCGCGTCCTCCACGTCGGCCCGCTGCAAACGCCCTCAGCTAATTGCTGATTGAGAGCTTGCGATTTATCGGGGGGAACGCTAGAAACACGCACTGCCTGATGCCTGTCGGGTGGTTACGGACGGAGAGCCTTTGACCGGGGACACTCCGATGAGGGAATCGGGCGCGACACTTCGCCAGTGTCGCGCCCTTTTCGTTTCCGCTGATACCAGTTTGGCCCGCAAGATCAAAGTGAAAGTGCGCCTTACGCTCCCAGCGTCCAGCGTGTTCAACGGAATCAAAAATAATCTTTTTATGAAATGTAGTGAAAGTGTTTCTCGCACAATACTCGCAATGACTCGGTTTTTTTATTTTCTATTTTTTTATCACAATGACTCACAATGACTCACAATGACTCGCAATGACTCGCAATGGCTCGCAATGACTCTCAATGAATCGCTTTCTATTTTTTTGTTTGTTTCACAATGACTCTCAATAACTCTCGATGCGTTCCGACGGCGAAAAAAACGACCTGCTGACGCGCTGGGCCATCTAGACAAACGAGAACAGCTCGCCCATCATGATCACGATCAGGGGGAGTTATTAGTTGTTAGTTGAGTCGCGGCAATGGATCACCCCCAAGAGCAAGCGTTTACGCTTCTAACTACGACGCGCGCGATCCTGCGCGATCCCGCTTTCCGTCGCGGCTTCAACGATAAACGCAGCGGCGCGGCATTCGACCCCGATTTGGATAAAAATTGGGCTTACGGCAGAGGCCGGCAATTCGCCTGCATTGTGCCGCTCGCTTTCCAGCTATTCATTGCCGGCAAGCTCAACCCCGTCGCGGTGCGCGTTTTTGACGGCGCCTTTTTTCGAAACTGGATCATCTAATGAAGAAGGTGAAGCCGCAGCCGCTCGATATGATCGCAATCAGGCTGAAGACCAGGGCGCGCGATAACATCTTTGATAATGGCGCGGATCTCCTCGAAGCGCAATCGCAATTGGATCACGGCCACTTCGTCGATTGGCTGGAGGAGAATTGGGACCGATCCATTGCGACGGCTTACAACGTCATGCGCGCCGCGGAGTTTGCGGCAAGTTTTCCAAACGTTAGAAAACTGAAGCTGCGCGCCGCTGCGCTCTATAGGCTCAGCAGCATTGAGGACCTAGACGAAGCCTTGCGGGAGCGCGCCTTTGCGGAGGCGGCACAGGATTGGGTCAGCGTCAAGCGCCTGGACGAGATAGAGGACGAACTGCACCCGCCGGAAGACGAATCCGCGGAGGAAGAGGACGACATCACCGAGGCCACCGGCACCGACGAGGAGGACACCGCGGAGCACGAGGAAGAGACCGACGAGGCCGCGGCGATCCTTGATGGTCCGCCGCCGGAATTGCCGCCCGATCCGCCCCCGCAGCCTTCCGCGGGCAGAGCGGAAGAAATGTTCTTCGATCAGACAATCAGTCGGCTCATGACGTTGAGCACGAAGCCGATCGCCACGTTTGACGAGATCGCGGCCAAGCGGCGCGCCGATCCTTGGTACCGCCGCCAGCTTTCTGCATGAACTACTCACGCGCGCGCATTCGCGCAGCGGAGACTGAAAGGAAAAAAGCAATGCGCAAATTGACCGCGCACGAGATCCCAATAACCGATCGCCTCGCATTGACGCTTGACGAAGTCTGCGGATTGACCGGCCTCGGATTGGCATCAATTCGAGGCGCAATTGCCGCGGGGCAATTGCGGTCCGGCCGGCTCGGCCAGCGCGTCATCATTAGGCGCGCCGATGTCGATGATTTCCTGCGAAAGCTTCCGACGCGCGGGGCATCGAAATGATGCCGCCCGTTCCTATCAAGCGATATCCGACTCGATTGGCCGTCCGCTGCGTCGCCTGCGGGCATCGGGGCGAGGTTTCCGTCTTCCTCGACAAGGCGCCGCGGCTCCGGTGCAGCATATGCGGCGATGGCAATCCGGTCGTCGGCGGGAGGGATTTCACGCGCGCTTGGGCGGTGAAGCGGCTGAAAGGGAATCTAAAGCACGGCGGGAAATTCGGCAAAAGCAGGCGGACATGAGCGTTGAGATTACGCCACAAATGATCGAGGCCATCGTGCTCGGGTTCTATGTGATCAACCAATGCGTCGATCGCGCGTCGGCGCTGGAGACAAAACCATGAGCCGCACCCGATACACGATGCCGCCACCGGACCGCATCGCCCTGTCGCTCAACGAAGTCTGCGCCCTGTGCGGACTCGGAATGACCTCGATCAGGAAGGCGATCGACACCGGCGCGTTGCGCGCGGCCAGGCTCGGGAAAAAGATCATTGTCCGGCGCGATGACGTCGAAACTTTCTTGAAGAATCTGCCGGCCACAGGGCCAAAAAACTTGTGACCCATACACTACCCTTGGTCAAAATCGCTCAGGAATTGTTCAGCGATATCAAATATTTACGGGTATAGTTTGGGTAATTCCGAGCGCGCCAGCGAACGCGCGTATAAAGCGCTTGATTTCCTTGCTTTTTCGGTACGAGGCCATTCTCAAACGGGCAGTTCGCCGTAGAACGCAAGGGGATCAAAAGCCGCGCTAAGTCGCCTTTGGCGACGGAGGGTCCCAGATAAAGTCCCAGACTCCGTTCTCGTCTTGTTTCAGGCTGCCGCGGCTGAGTGTGCAGTCTCTATTCGATCACACCAAACAGGCAGCATCCTCCGATCGTCAGTGCGGACGTTCCTCTTCAACGCAGAGCTACGCCCGCCGAACTTGCGGGATTCGATCCCTGAACTATGACGTCGATTTCGCCGACTGAGGTCTGGCATCGGGCGTTCGCCGGGGTCGGATGGCGCGTTATCCAACCTTCTTCAGCTTGCGCACGCGGCGCAGATCGGCATTGAGCCGCGTTTGCCAGCCGCGCCCTAGCGCGCGGTATGCTTCGACAACGTCGGCGTCTAGCCGGATTGTCACAGTTTGCTTGGCGAGGTCGCCAAGCGGCGGCCGACCACGCTGGATTACTTTGCCGCCCTTCATGATCGTCGCGCGGTCCAACATTTCATCGGTGATTTCCGGCGCATCGTCCGGGTCGGTCCATTCAGCACGTCGTCCCTTAGAGGCCGAAGCGCTTGCGGATTTTGCGTTCTTCTTTCGCATGACAGTGCCTCATCGAAATGACGCGGCGGTTGTCGCCGCGTTCGGTCCAAACGAAAACCACCATCCGGCCGTCAAGCCATCCTGCGGTGATATAGCGATCCTCACCCCGACCGGATTGATCGCTCATCCATGTCGCGTGATCTCCTTTGAACACTCGCACCGCGTCGGCGAAATCAAGGCCACGATGGGTTAACGTGGCCTCACGCTTGACGGGATCAAACGTGATTCAAAACAATAACTGTATTTACATTTTATCCCGACATGTCAACAATTTTGTATTTACAACAATTAGTGTGGCGCAGCTCATAGAATGTTTGGACAATCATGATATTGGTCCGCAGGTTCGTGCAATGCTTCAGGCCGAGCTACTAAGGATCGATACTGTTTTGAGTTTGGCTCGACCCGGACTGATAATTTGGCGCACGACGAGCGCCGTTGATGCGAGCAGGAGCCCTGCCCTCCCGCAACAATTCGATACAGGACGAGCTGTGCTGCTGCAGTAACGCTCTAGTCTCGCGCCCGGTGCAGAGCGGTTTCGAGCTTCTCCCTCTGCTTCTCCCAACGAGCCTCCTCCTCTTGCCATCGTTTTTCGATTTCGGCGCGCTCCGCTTCGATGGTCGCCGTCCTCCTGTCATGCTCCTGTTTGGCTTTATCGAGCGCTCCTTGCGCCTTGGCGATTGCCTGCTGGCGACGCTGGCGCTCTTTCTCCCTGGCGGCCTCGTCTCTGCGACGTTCGCTTTCACGCCGCCTCTGTTCCCTCTCAAACGCTACTGCGGCGTTGCGAGCTGACTTGTCGTCGATCATGCGGGACGGCTGTTTTGACTTCGCGCGGGGCCTCTTCGGTCTATGGTCGAGCTTGTCGCCGGATAGATGCGAGGGCAGCTCCGCATGTTCCTTGAACGGCCCGCTCGATCCGACAGGGCGCCTGAGAATAACGCCGGGTTTCGACATGGCCGCGGCGACGATGTCGGGGTCGTCACTTTCCCTTGCGACACCTTGATGGAAAAGGTTGCTCTCCGCGCCCCACGCTTCCAAGGCTGCCTTCATCGACGGCGCCGCGATTGCCAGATCATAGAATCCAAGCGACGTTTGATAGACCCTGAGCTTTCTCGCCATCTGGCCCCGCTCGCTCTCCCGCTGAATTCTGCAACGCTATGATACCTGGTTCAATTGGCACTGCCGATGCTGATGGTTCGTAGATTTGGACCGGCGCTGATCGACGCTCCTCGTCGATGCGCCGGGTGTCTATAAACACAGGTTTCACAGCGCCGTGAACAGACTTGCGACCTACTTCAGGTCGATCTCATTGGCCTTCGACCGGCAGACCGCGCACGGAGAACTCCACAGGTCATGCTGGAGTCACTCGAATGCCGTCGCTGGCGAAAGCAATCGGCCTGGCCATAACATCTGCATTGGTTCTCATTGCCGCCGCGCGGTTTGTTGGAGCTCGGCTCCCCGATCGCGACGCCCTCTGGAAGATCGTTCACGATCGCTGCGTTGCGGATCAGCAAAGCCACGGCGATCCGGCTCCTTGTGTATCGGTCAACTTGGCTGAGCGCTGGGCCCTTTTCAAAGATGACGATGGGAACACCCAATTCCTGTTAATCCCGACGAATCGCGTGACCGGGATCGAAGACCCGTTCATTCTCACCGAGCAGGCGCCGAACTATTGGAAGGCAGCCTGGGCCGCGCATCGTTTCGTGGATCAGCGCGCCGCGAGGAGCTTGACCAGTGACCAGATTGCACTCGCGATCAACGCACAGTCGGCGCGCAGCCAGGATCAGCTCCACATCCATATCGACTGCATCCGCGCAGATGTGCGCGACGCACTACGTCTCGTTCAACCACAGATCGACGCAAACTGGATGCGCATCACGGTCTCCGGGCAGCAATACGAGGTGCGATGGTTGAGCGCGGACGATCTGCACAGCAAGAACCTCTTTGCGCTCGTGGCCGAGCATCTGCAGCCCGGGCAGACGATGGGAGCCGAGACCATGATCCTCGCCGGCGCCGTTTTGCCGGACGGAAGCGGTGGATTCGATCTTCTGGTGGGCCGCCTTGGCGTGGGTGGAAACCGGGGCGGCGGCGAAGCGCTGGAGGATCATGGCTGTGCCATCGCGAAGGACGCCGCCGTCAATGGCTCGGATCATTGATCCTGCGCGGTCGCCTTGGCGCGACACTCCCGTCGACCCGTCGACCGTCGCCAAGTACGATGGCAAGAGTACACCTGCTATGCCAAAGCCAATTGCCGCGACATCCCACGGCGTGAGGCTCGTGCGTGCCCCAAACCGAGACACGACGATGAAGGCGCCCCAGATGCTCCCTGTGAAAGAAGGGCGCAGAGTGCACCGCGGACGAAGTAGAAGCGCGACGACCGCTGCATCGGCCATATCGCCCGAAAAACGGATGCGACAAGGCTAGCTCGGAAAAATCAGGCAGGTCGTCGTACCATGCGCGAGTAGTCGGCCCTTGAGGTCGGTCACGCGGCCTTCTGCCATGCCGACACGACGGCCGCAGTTCAGGACTGTACCCTCCGCCCTGATTTGGCCGGTCTCTAATGTGATGGCTCGGACGAGCGAGATCTTGAACTCGAGTGTCGTACTGCCGACGCCTTTTTCGAGCATCGATTGGATGGCGAGGCCCATACAGCTATCGAGAAGAGTCGCTGTGACACCGCCATGCACTGTACCCCATGGATTGAGCTGAGCGCCTGTTGGATCGAGCGCGATGGCGACCCGACCGCATTCAGCCTCCACCACGTTATAGCCCAAGGTCTGCGCGATCGTGTTCAGAGGCAGCGCCCCGCTGGCAAGTCCCTTGACGAACTCCAGCCCGCTCATTTCCTTCCGCCGCTCGGGACAGACCGTCCCGTAGGCCTTGTTGACCATGTTTACCCTCGGCTCTGTCGGCGATGACAATGCTGACGGCATCCAACCGCAAGGTGCCAGCGAGAGCCACCCGAAACCTGACTCGCTGGCCGCGCGGGCTTTTCGGCTTGCGGCCCTTCGTGCGAATACCGCTCTGGCCTCCGTTCCAAGCAGGCCATCGTCGAGAACACGCCTTCAATTCAGAATCGAAATATGATCCGGGGGCAGGCCGGCTTGCTCGCGCTCGTACATTGTCATGTAAGCCGCTTCGATATGCTTGGTGAACTGGTTCGTATCGAATAGCGGCGTTGTCAGACGCCTTTCACCTAGCTTCCGCTTTAATTCGGTCAGCTTCTCCGGATTCGTCGCAAGCTCAACCGCCATGCGCTCGTAGTCTTCGATCGTCGTGGCGACGAGCTCAGGTAGATTGACCGCATTCAACAAGCTTGCGCACACCCTACCTGCAAATGTCTCTCCAAGACAGGTCAACACGGGTAAGCCAGCCCACAATGCATCGCTTGCGGTTGTATGAGCATTGTACGGCAACGTATCAAGAAACAACTCGGCAAGACGATGCCTTGCAAGGTGGTCGGGCAATAACGTTCGCCCTGCAAACACAAGGCGCTGAGGATCGACTCCCAAGCTTCCTGCCGCGCTCCTCAAATGCGAAGCGGCGCTCGGATTGTTTTCCAGAAGCCACATGACGCTGCCTTCCACTCGCTTGAGGATCCGCATCCAACAATTAAACGTCTCGGGCAGGATCTTGTAACTGTTGTTAAAGCAGCAGAACACAAAGCCGGTTTCAGGCAATCCGCATTCCACACGACCAAATTCTCGGGTTGCTATCTGTTTCTTTCGGTCATTAGCTTGATAGCTGTTCGGCAGGTAAACAACTTTCTCCGTGTAGTATACACTTTGGGCTTCAGGAATGACGCACCTGTCCGCAATGATATAATCGATGTATTTGGCGACTATCGTACCGGGAAAGCCGAGATAATTGACCTGAATGGAGGCGGGCCGCTTTGCAAACACGCCCTACGCTGTTTGCCGAAATAGCCGTTTAGATTGACGAGAATGTCGATCTGATTTTCGCGAATGGCGGCGGCCGCCGACGCATCGCTCAGCTTGCTTATGTCGATCACACGATGCAGTGCGGTCTCGATGCGCCTGCGCATGTCGCTTTGATCGTTCCACCCGCTGTCAAAGCCATAGCTTCAAATCGAGAGCTATCGTGACGTTCGAGAACGCCGACAAGAAGATGTGAGGTTGCCTGTTCGCGCAGCTCACCGCATAAATAGCCAATACGCACCTTGTCGTGCTTGACTGATGTTCGGAGCGATGGGCTTTTGACCTCGGCCGGAAAATTTGTGCTGTTGTACAATTCCGCACATATTTGCAGGCTTCTCTCAGATCTTGCCAGGCCTTGCCAACCGAATGGATCGATCGACAGTTTGCCTGACGCGAGATCTCCATCGATGTCCGCAATCGCTTCGTCCATCCCCTCCCAGTCACAACAGAGCATCCGCTGATGAAGCAATAACCCCTTCGTCAACGGATATTGCGGATCAATCTTGAGTACCTGAGCATAGGCGGTTGCCGCCTCCGCGTGGCGAAACAGCTTGGTAAAAAGAGCGCCACAAGCAAACCATGCCGGGACAACGTCTGGCTTCAGCGACACCACCCTCTTATAAGCATCGAGCGCCTCCTCATGACGTTCCATCTCGCGAAGACAGTTGCCGCGATGGAGCAACGCTTCGACGAGTCCAGGCTCAATTGCCAGCGCCCTGTCGTAAGCAGCTATCGCTTCATCGTAACGTCGAAGTCCGATCGCGGGAAGATGATCGCCCTTGACGGAGAGAAGCTTATCAAACTGCTCCAGCGCTTCCGGCAATTGCCCCAACAGGACGAGCGAAGTGGCACTGACGTAGAGAAGAGCTACGTTTCTGTTGTCGGACCTGAGGCCTTTACGGCAAACTTCGAGTGCGGCCTTGTAGGCTCCCATCTGACACAAGACGGTGGCGTAATTTTCGAAGAATTGTGGATTCGGAGGCTGTATCGACAGTGAGCGCGCCATCAGCGACGCGGCTTCTCCAAGATTGCCGTTGGAGGCCTCGATAATTCCGAGAGACTGGAGCGCATGAAAATTTTTTGGATTCCGCTTTATGATTTTGCGATATAGCCCGGCCGCCTCATTGAACCTTCCAGCTCGATGCAATGAAAACGCCAATTGCAGGTCTTGGTTGTTGCCGTGTTTCAACAGGAATACCTCTGGCGGATGAACTTACCAGCACTCCGGAGCATCTGTGATGCCCGTGCTCTTGGCCTGTTAGGGGCATACTGCTGCTCGGATTTGCAAGCTAACAATCCTCACGAGAGCGCGATTAGTTCAGGATGAACTGCCATCGCACTCCAAGAGCATGATCGGGATAGCGAGAAGATTTTCCCTCGCGACAGACGCGGAACGCGTTCGGTCCCAGACTAACGCCGGTACCTTCCTCGCCTCTCACGCTGTTCGGGAATTCCCACGCAGGTCGTGAAGCCGTCCGTCTCGTGCGCGGCCACCCCGCACGGCACGGCTTTGACCGTTCGCGTCGTTCCGTCAGATCCTGCCACGTCCAAACCCGGTCCCGAGTCCGACTGCGGCAAGGGACCCGTTGAATAAGGGGTCGGCGGCGGGCCCGCCGGGGTGTAGGCCCCGGTATAGCCTTTCGGGTTAGGCTGATCGGCCGCGGGCTTGGCCATGTCAGGCGTGGGCTGTTGCGATTGCGGCTTGCCGGGTTCTGAAACTGGCGGCGGTCCAGGCAGTGGAGGAGGATGGCCTATCGTTTCGCCCGTCGTCGGAGGAGGCTGCTGAGCCGATGCCGCCACCGCCAAGACTGCGAACGATATCGCGATTGAACAATGGACCAATCGCATCGGACCCTCCCCTCGAATGCTGTGATCTTACCCAGTTCATCCATCCTTTGCACTCCAAAAGCTATCGCGCCCTGAGCATGATCCGGAAAAGCATGCCCTCGGGCTGCGACCCGATGGGTGGACACCGGTTTTCCGTTGAGGCTAACAAAACGCGGCGCGGCGTTTGCGCGGAGATCATGCTCAAACTAAAGAGTGAGAAGCGCAATGCGATCAGGTTGAATCGCCATCGATGCCGAATCGGCGGCGGCTTCAATGCGAGAACAGGATTGGAAGCGGCGGCTTGGACAGCAGCGCCCTGGTCGCCCCTCCGAAGTCACGGCGTTTCGGACGGCTGACCGGATCTCCGGCGCCGCTCAGAGGTCCTCTTCGAAATCCTCGGACGATAGGCCGAACATCGACATCGCCTCTTCCAGATAGTCGGCGAACATCGGCGTGCCGAGGACATAGGCCACGGTGCGATTGTTGTGGGCGTCGGCAGCCTCGTTGCGCAAATCGCGAAAGCTTTCGAGATCGCCGTCGCCGCGGCCAAGCCACATCAACGCGACAAGGTCGACCTGCTCATCGACATTCAAATCGGAGATGAACCCCGATAGTTCGGTGAGGTCGGTGTCCCTGCCGACGCGCCCCTCGCCGGCATCGTCGTCTTCCAGATCAGAGATCAGGTCCGGCTCGGACGCTTCCATCTCGAATTGATGTGTCTTGGAGATGATGAAAAACACCTTCTCCGGCGAGATCGACAGATTTGGAGCTTTGGACATGACGCAGACCGTCCTCGAAAGGCAAGTTGTCCCTAACCTGTAGTCACGCCAGGGAGTTTTCAAGCAAAGGAGTTTTCAAGCGAAGGCCTGCCTCGCACTTGGATGGCGGGGTGGTCTTCGTTCGCGTCAACGAAAGGTGCCAGAACGACAGCCTGGAGCCTCCGTTCCGATTCAATCGGTGGATTCGACCGCAACCGGATGTTCGGAGCGCAGTTTCGCGGGCGTGCCCGGCTGCGGTGCAGATGCCTGCACCAAGATTGTCCCGCAACAAAGCGACAACTTGAGAGCGTTGTGAATACGCGGATCAAAAGCATCCGCCGCGGTCATCCGCTGGACACGCCAAGTTCCGCGCGCTTACCAGGTCGTGTTGAACAGGCCAAAACCAAAACGCGGCTGCTGGGCAACCATCATCGGACGGCCCACCGAGTGAACCCGCGCGACCTTCCGTTTGGGCTGCGGCTTGACCTCAGTCTTGTTCGGCTCGGTCGCGGCGACCTTGGCGCCGGCCTGCTTTGACTCCGGCAACTGAGCAAACGCGTCCCGGACTCGGACCTTCGCTGACGCGTCGGCAACGGCCGGCGGTGCCGGCGCCATTTCGGCATTGGCAACCGCCGCGCTTGCGGGCATGGGTGCGCTGGTATCGATGACGATGCGGTCAGGCCATTTCCGCTCGGATCGGATGCGCACGGCAGGCAGGTCGGAACCGGAGGTCAGGTTGCCCGGAAGCGGTACCTGCGGCAGCACAACGTCAGAAATCAACAGCAGTGCAAGGAGGGCCCCGCCAACAAAGACAAAATATCGAAATAAAGGCATACCCACACCGCCTAGCCCGCAACAATGCTCGGTTCGTTCGCCTAACTGCCTATATAGGGATTGGTTCCGGCGCGCGCCCCTCGGTTCAACAGGTAACGTAAATTTGGGCGACCCGTGAACCTGTCAAGTCCGGCTGGCCGCAACCGGCACGCAGTTGGCGCGGCTCGCGTTAATGTTAACGAAGCCCATGAGCATGTGCGCAAAGGTCTTGCGGCTCCTCATCGCCACAGTATCGGGAATAACCCTCTTGCGGTCGGTCAGGTGGCTTCCGTCCCGGCGGGTGAAGGCGCAAACCAGTTCGATATCCTTGACTGCATAGTCGTTGTTGTTGCGCAGCGTGAAATTGACCAGGGCCTGCGACCCCAATCCGCCTCGGCGCCAGGATTGCGAGGAGATGCTCAAGCCATTGACGGCTGGCGGGTCGGCCGGCTGGGTTGGAACCCCGGCTACGGCCTGAGCCGGTTTCTCGGGTGAGGCGACCTCGGGCGACGCGACCCTGGCGGGCGATGCCGGGGCTTCGACCGCGACAATTGCCGGCTCGGCCGCCTCGCTTGCCGTAACCCTGTGGTTTGAACCCAACCAGATCAGCCCCGCGGCGAGCCCAGCGACCAGAAGCACTGGCAACCATCTGAAAAACGACCTGAGGCAGGATGCCGGAACCCGTTCGGACCAGTCAGAAAAGCCGCCGAACCTTGGAAGGCCTCCCAGCTCAATATGGTCGCGTTCGGTACTCATCGCAGGCGCCACTAGCCGCACGATCGCTCGCACGGACATCAAATGCACGAAGACCCGCATGGTTCCATTCAAACGCGACAATTGGAGGGCATCGGCTTGCCTCCCTTGCCTCCCTTTGCCTCCGGAGATCGCCACCGTGCGAACGACTGCTGGCATCCACCGTCCGCCCACCGCGCAGGAACATGCGGGGTCCGCAGCGCCGGCGGTTGCCTGCCATTGGCGGCGGTATAACCTCCGCCGCGAGCTGCCCCTGGGCGGGACGCAGTTGAGGGCGAGTCCGAAACTTCCAAGCGCCTGCCGGCGGCGTCCAACCAAAGGGGATACTCCAATGCCGATCGTCACCTGGGATCATGTCCATCTGCGCAGCCCCGACCCGGAGGCGACCGCGGCCTGGCTTCAAGACATTCTCGGTGGGGTGATCATCCGCGGTCCCGGGCGGATCGACGTCAAGCTAGGCGGCGCCAACGTGTTCATCGCCCCGGTAACGGCGGGCGATGGCGTCAACGCGCCACCGGCGACGCCGTATCAGGGCCTCGATCATTTCGGGCTGACCGTGAAGGACATCGACGCTGTCGCTGCCGACATCAAGGCCAAAGGCGTCGAGTTCACGAAGGAGCCAACGACGATCCGGCCTGGGGTGAGGATCTGCTTCATCCGCGGCCCGCAAGGCATTTCGATCGAGCTTCTGGAGCGCGACCAGAAATATGCGTGATCGCGGACCGATGCGCGCCAGACCGCGATGCGTTAAGGTTGGATCACGATCGCAGTCCCGCTCCTTGTTTGAGCATAATCTCCGCGCAAACGCGTTCCGCGTATGTCGCGAGGGAAACCGCTGCAGGCTTCTCCGGATCATCCCCTATGTCATGCTGCCCGGCATGAAGCAGCGGATCGTCAGGCCAAGATAGCCGTGGATCGGCCAGACCATCGCGCGGCCGATCCGATTTGGTTCCGTGATCACGGCATCGTCGGGCACGTCGATCCATTGACCTTCAATGCGCACGCGGTAGTGCCCCTCATGAGTTTCCCAATCGACATCGCTGACGGCACTGCCGTCCGCGTCCGAGCAGCACGGCCCCTTGCCGCTCCGCAGGCCTTCGAACCAGGCCCGCATTTCCGGAGTCGAATTGCCGAATTGGCCGCGATCGCGGGCGTGCCCGCTCGGCGATGTCAGCGCCATCAACAGCGCGGCAGACATGATGCGAAGTGGCGCTCTCCCGCGCCCGACAGTGCGGATCTTGAAGTCTTGTCGAGGGTATGCGTCACTGCATTGATACGGCACAAGGCCGCCGAAATCGATCCAGTTGCTCATTTCATCCTGCTCCTGCACCCTCCCCCCGGTGCAACAACAGCTATGCATTAAGCGGGCCAATTTCGTATGCGCCTCGATTCGCTCGCGATGAGGTGACCACTGACGCACTTCGTGCAGAAGGAACTCGCGCAGCACTCGCGCGAGGTCCTTGCGCAAAGTCCTTGGCGGTCAACCTGTCGCGTTGCGCGGATTGAAAGGCTTTGGCATGATGTGCGGACTGGCTTCCAGGGCGTTGGCGGCCGGCATCGGGACATTATGAGAAACGGGCTGTATTCGATCCACGTCAGCCTGCAGGATGGGCGCATCGGCAAAGGCAGCGGCGTGGTCGTGTTCCGCGACGGCAAGCTCGTCGGCGGCGACGCCTACCTTTTTTATACCGGCACCTACACCGTGAAGGACGACACGTTCAAAGGCGAGGTTCTGGTCCAGCGCCATACCTCCAGCCCGGACGCCAATCCGCTGTTCGGTGGCGCGACCCCGGTCGGCATCGGCGTCTCCGGCACTTTCACCGACACAAGCGCGGTCATGAACGGCACGGCGCTGGTCGGCAAGGCGAGCCAGATTTTCGGCGCCACGCTGCGCAGGCTCGCCGACATCGACTGACAGGCAATCATGACCCCCATCACTCCGCGGCCTGCTCGAGCGGTGCGACGCGCGGCAGGATGATCTGAATGCGCGTGCCGCCGCCGGGCTCGGAATCGAGATCGAGCCGGCCGCCAAGGCGCGTCGTGACGATGCTGTAGACGATGTGCAGCCCGAGCCCGGTGCCGCCCTGATCCCTGCGCGTGGTGAAGAAGGGATCGAAGGCGCGGCGGCGGACGTCAAGGCTCATGCCGCAGCCATTGTCGGAGAAGATGATCTCGACATTGTCCTTGCCCGACGCGCGCGCCTGAATATCGATCACGCCGGGCCCGCCCTCCGGAAAGGCATGCGCGACCGCGTTGAGGAACAGGTTGGTCAGCACCTGGCCATAAGGGCCGGGATAGCTGTTCATCATGAGATTGGGCTGGCACTCGACGTTCAGCGTCAGATTGTGCTTTCGCAATCCAGGCCTGAGACTCATCACCACCTGCTCGGTCAGGTCGGCCAGATCGAAGGTGCGCTGATCGCTGTAATTGCGGTCGGCGGAGACCTGCTTGAACGACGTGATCAGTTCGGCGGCGCGATTGAGATTGGCCACGAGCTGCGCGGACGCGTCGCGGCTGGTTGCGAGAAACTCGTTGAGGCTCGACCGCCGAAGGTCGCCACGCCCAACCTGCTCGGTGAAGTTGGCGGTCTTGCGCTCCAGCGCGGAGGCGACCGTCAGGCTGATGCCGACGGGATTGTTGACCTCGTGAGCGACGCCGGCAACCAGCCTTCCCAAGGCCGCAAGCTTTTCCGCCTCGATCAATGAAGCCTGGGTCTCGCGCAGATTGCGCAGCGCGGTTTCGGCGGCATCCCTGGCCTTGCGCATCTCCTGCTCGCCGCGCTTGCGCTCGCCGATGTCGAGCGCGACCGTGACGATGCGTTCGATCTCGCCGTCCGGATCGAGCAGCGGCAGCTTGTTGACCAGCCAGTGCCGCATCGTGCCGGCCGAATCCATGTATTCCTCTTCGTAGAAGCCGAGCCCTTTCCGCGTTTTCAGAACGCGCTTGTCGTTCTCGTCGGTCTTCTGCGCGCCGTAGCGCGACATCAGGTCGCCCGTGGTGCGGCCGAGGGCCTCTCCGGGCTCGATGCCGAAGATGCCCGCCATGTAGCGGTTCATCAGCACGTAACGGAGATTTCGGTCCTTGACGTTGATGACCGCGGGCACCGTGTCGATGACCTGCTGCAAGAGCCTGCGTCCCTCGGCGATCGCATCCTCGGCGCGCTTCTGGTCGGTAATGTCGCGCACCGTGCCTTCGTAGCGGATCACCTCGCCCTTATCGTCGCGCACGGCGGTCGCGCTGTCGGAGAGCCAGAGGATCTCGCCGTCGCGCCGGCGCACCTGATATTCGAACTCGCGCACCATGCCGTCGCGCCGCATCAGGCGCTTGTACTCCTCGCGCGCCTCGGGATGAACGTAGACATTATCCGTGACGTCGCCGACGGAGTTGATCAGTTGTTCCGGCGTGTCATGTCCCATGATCCTCGCCAGGGCCGGATTGGCGTTGAGCAGAACGCCGGCCGGCGTGGTGACATAGATGCCGTCGATCGAACTCTCGAACAGCTTACGATAACTCTCCTCGGCGTGCCGCTGCTCGGCAAGCGCGCGCACCGCCGCCTCGCGCGCGGCATCGGCTTCGGCCAGCGTGCGGCGGAACACCTCCGCTGCGCGGGCGATATCCCCGATCTCGTTGTCGACGTCGGTATCGGGGATGGAGGCGTCGTGCTTGCCGGCCGCGAGCGCCCGGATCGAGCTCGCGATCGCGGCCAATGGACGAACGGTGTGGCGAACCACCAGCGTCGCCGCGCCGATGCCGATCAAGACGCCGATCGCGCTCAGGATGATGCTTTGCCACTTCGCCTCGCTCAGCGTCCGCGCGAAGTCGTGCGATAGGACCCGCCCCCGCCGCGCACTGAGTTCGCGCAAAAGCTCGGTCACCCGGCCGATCAAGCGGCCTTCCGTGCCCAGCACCTCCTTGTCGAGCCCGGCGATCTCGCGCTCGGTTCCGGCAAGGGCGATGATGGCATCGGAATAGGCGACGGTCGCGGAGCGTAACGCCGGATCGTCGACCGCAAGCGCGCGCATCCGCCGCGCGGCCTGTTCGGCACCGCCGGGATCGTGCGCCAGCAAGGCGGCCGATACCTCGTTCTGCGCGCGAAACGCGGCTCTCGCATTCGCCCTGTCCGAGACTGCCGAGACCGCGGCCTCGAATTGGCCCCGGGTTGGCGGCAGCGCCACCAGCAGATCGGCGCGGCGGGACATCAGTTCGGTGACATGAACGATACCATCGCGATAATTGGCAAGCCGCTGGGTCACGCCGTCGATCATGTCCTGCTGCTCGGGCGCGAGCTCCAGCCGGGTTTTCTTCAACAGCATGCTCAGTTCGGAAGCCGCTTCCGTGACGCGGTCGGATCGCGCACCGGGATCGGTCACGAAATCGCGCGCGGCGAGCCGCAGCTCGCTCATGCGGCGCTCGATCTCCTCGGAGAGATCGCCGACATTCTGCAGCCGCTGCAGTTCCGCAAACGTCGAATCGATATGGCGGATGGCGACGACGCTGGCCGTGCTGGTCGCGGCAATGACCGCGAGCAGCGTCAGAAAGCTGCCATAGGTCATCTGGCCGATCGAAAGCGATTTCGATCGAACGCGTTGCAAAAGAGCCGCAAACACTGACATGGTTAAAAGAACCGGCTTCAAATAAACCAATATATACGACGTAATCGAGCGCCGGGGGAACACGCAGAGGGTGTCATTGCAGGCGATTCGGCATTTTAAGCCCGGAAATGGCGGATTTCCGGCAGGCTTTACCGGCAGGTCTTCACCATTCCCCGCGAGGGCTTCAATCGGCCGTGAGGCCGGTCAATGCGCACGTCAGCCCAGCGTGCCGACCTCGAACACTTCGCCGTCATAGCCGGCCTCGCGGGGGATACGGAGCTGACGGCCGGTCGCCGTCCTGGTCATGACCGGCGTCACGGTGACGATCGGCTTGCCGCTCGCGTCATCGAGCGCGCTTCTGACGCTCGGCTGCTTGCCGAGCTTGATCAGGTTGCGCGTGGTCGGAAACGGCAGCTTGAAGCGGCCGCTCGCGCCGCCCTCCAGCGCCTCGCGCGGCGACACCCAAATCGAGTCGGTGGACTCCCTGCCGTCATGCGCGCCGAGCTGGTCGGGCGGAGCGGCGGCCAGGAAAAACCAGGTGTCGAACCGCTTCGGCATGCCCTCGGGCGTGATCCAATGCGCATAGGGTGTCAGCTCGTCGAGCGCGAGCCACAGGCCATTATCGGCGAGCACATTCAGAAATGTGGTCTTTCCCTCGCAGAGCGCCGCACGATGCGCCGCCTCGATCTGGCTCGCACGCGCAGCATCGAGCAGCGCACTCGATCGCTTCGGCCGCGCCAGCAGGATGCCGCTTTCCTCAAAGGTCTCGCGGATCGCCGCGACGCGAAAGCTCAGCGCGTCCGCATCGAGACCTTCACCGCCCGAATAGAGTTCGGGGCGCGCGATGATCTCCCTGTCGTTCTCGTCGACGCTGCCACCGGGAAACACCAGCGCGCCCGAATTGAAGTCGATCTCATAATGGCGCACCATCATGAAGACCTCGACCTCTTCGCGGCGCGCCGCGCTCTCGCGCAAGAGCAGGATGGTGGACGCCGGACGCGGCGTGACAATCTCGGCCATCAAACGTCTCCCAATGGCCCCACGGCTCGAACAGCGCCGACGCGCCGTCCGCCATGAGGAATGTTAGCCCGCCGCGCTCGATTGCGGCGCAAAGCTCGCACGGCGGTCAACCCGCGCAACGCGCGCCAGCAGATAATCGACCTCGGCCTTGGCGATCGCGGTCATGCCCGCGCCCGGCTTGCGCTGCGCGCTGGAGGCGATGATGCCGCGCTTCTGCAGGACATATTTGCGCACGGCGAGCCCGGCGCCGGGCTGCTGCTCGTAGCGGATCAGCGGCAGATGCGCGTCGAACAGGTCATGCGCCGTATCGCGCTTGCCTTCCTTCGACAGCCGCACGACATCGATCAAGAGTTCCGGGAAGGCATAGCCGGTCATCGCGCCGTCGGCGCCGCGCTCCATCTCGAAATCGAGGAACAGGCCGCCATTGCCGCA
>Ga0210406_10001709_pt1 | contig 26185 bp, 24 predicted proteins | sample IncBWC30MmetaG_FD_155454 | JGI IMG/M metagenome (GOLD analysis project Ga0210406, IMG submission 155454) | Forest soil microbial communities from Barre Woods Harvard Forest LTER site, Petersham, Massachusetts, United States - Inc-BW-C-30-M | ecosystem: Environmental > Terrestrial > Soil >... | reverse complement strand
CTTCGGCCTTTTTGTGATGCTTGAAGATTTCATAACCTCCGAACAGGACTCCGAGACCTCCGACCCCAAAGAGTGTGGGCTTTAGCCATTTCTTGTTCTTGGCCCAGAACCCCTGCGGTTTATCTTTATTGTCATCCGCGCCCCCGCCGTTATCTGCCGGGGGATCTTCTGCCGGTGGGTTAGCATCCGGCCTTTTCGTTAAAGCCTTTTTCTTTTTATGGGAATCGTCCGGTGGGGACGGGATATGATCCTCTGGGTCGGGTTTGGTAGTTTTGTCCCCTGTGTCAGGTATACTTGTATCACCGCCCGATTCTTTTTTATCGGCAGGCTCGAAATCTTTTGCAGCCTTATCCTTTTTCGGAATAATCGCCCCGATGTTTTTGATAAGAGCCGCTATTGCTCCAAGCACTCCGGTAGCTGCGGCAATGGAAGCTGCCGTATAAGGTTCGCCAAGTTCACCCATACCTTCCAATCCTTCCACATTCTCAGAGTGGTAGATTTCAGTTCCAAGTATTTTAGAGAGGGGCATATCTGGTGTAACCCCACTCATCTCATCCATCTCTCCAAATCCGGCAACGCTGTGATCCCGGTTACCACGTCCATGAAGAATTGCCTTTTTCAGGTTCTCTGGCTTTCCCCCGGCGGTGTAGAAGATTTCTTCGATCTTGTCTTTTGCCTTGACAAGCTTATGCCAGTTGTTCATATTCATTCCCCGTTTGTTAGCATCAGCTTCGGGTATATAAGCCCAGCGAAGCATAGAGCCAAGCTTGAACATGTTTAGCTTCAGAGCTGCGAGGAGGCCATTACGGAGCGTTACTGTTGCCGGATTGACCCTGTTGGTGAAGAATAGCCCTTTCTTCAGGGTGTCTTTCACATCGAGATGTTTCAGATCAATGTGGGGCATATTGATCTTGAATTTCCCCAAGTCCTCATCGCCGAACAAGTCTTGACTATCAACTGATGGCGGGGTACTTTCTAAACCACTGAGATATTGTAAATCCATTTGTGTGTCCTCCTTTTCTGAATATGGTTCTTCATAATTGAAACTGTTCACCACGCAGTCTATCACTATTTCCTTGCCCTGTTCATCTTTCGCTACCGGGTAAATATGCTGGAACCGGTCTTCCTTGTATTTCGTGATTCGGAGCAGGTGCGGTATTTTCAGATTGTTTAAAATCGTGCTGATAAATACCGTGTAGCAGTCGCAGTCTACACCCCTTTTCCGGTCGTGCCAGGCTCTTGCCGGAGAGCGAATCTGCTCATACCCATCTTTGTCCTTGTGGTATGCGATGTGGTTATAAACCCAGTCCCAGATATTTTTGCAGGTATCATGCGTTGAGCCGTCCTTCACAAGCTGCGAGAGCTTTTCCGTCTGCCATTTGGTTTCTCCAACTACTTTCGGAATGAACTTTACCGTATCTGATACAGTTGCCCCGCGCTTTACTGTTGAGTTTACGAGCTCTGCTCTTGGAAAGAGGTAGTCGTACTGGCTTCCGCTTCTGACTTGTCGTTTCTCTGCTTCCATCTTTTACTTTTTTAAAGTGATGACTTCGGTTTTCTTGTAAGGAATTTTCTTGACTCCAAGATCAATCGTTGTCATTGTGGTTGAATCAATCTGCAAGGCTTCACCGTTCTGAAGGGCTTTGAAAAACCCTCCGGTAAGCGTTAGAAGTTTTAGCCCCGGAATATGAATCATAATTTGCGTGGCCTTTGCTTCTCCGTATGCAGGGATTGTAATGTCCTGATTCACGCTCTGCGAAGACCCAAGCAGATTGCCTTTGTAGTTCAGAGAAACGAACGGGAACTTGATTGCAAACTTTGTCTGGGTTGGATTCTTGATATTCACATCCACGCGAAGGGTAAGTCCATCCAGCCCAAGTTTGAACACGTTTACCGTTGACACCGTTTTCAGGTCTGCGCTTGTCCGGCGAAGCCTTGAGAGGTAGGTAATCCCTGCAACAACTCCTGCACCTACGGCAGTACCGAGTAAGATTTTTCTGAGTTTCATTTTTTTCCTTTCTTGAGTTTTTCGCTGATGAAGTCAGCCGATAATTTGAATCCCATCCAGATCACCCCGCCTATGACTGCCTTGATCGCATAATCAAGCAGACCGGTATAGTCCATGTTTGCCAGAAGGATCGCTCCCGTTAAGAAGACATTCGTGCTGGTGTCGGTAAGGCTCGTGTGAATTTTGGTTTCCATGATCTTTATGATTTATGGCGCAAAGAAATGATCTCTTTTTTACTCACTTTCCAAATTCGCGCCTCCTTTTATCGGTACGACATGAAGTTTGGACTTGTTGTATTTCAACTGCGCTTTTATTCCACTTCATATTTACCCGGAATACCGAATTTTTTGAATATATACTCCACCTGAGAGACGGTCAGGTACTTTGTCCGTCCAAGGCCAAGTTGTTTTCGGATAGGAGCAAGCCAAATGGTAAAGGTGCGGGGCGGTACTCCATAGAGCATCCTGAGTTCTTTGACCGTGTAGCATTTCAATGCGATACGGCGTAGTGGAAATTTGTTTTCTTCCTGTGACATAGTTTTAAGTTTTAAAAGATGGATACTTTATGCCATAAACCGAAACTGTGAGTAAACGGGATCAAGGGCGAAATCTTCCCGGAAGGCGTTATAAGCAGCAAGCCTTTCATGCCTCCGCATGAGATTATGGACATACCAGAGTTTTGTCCCGGCAAAGCCTTTGGGATTATTGGGGTTCAACCATAGGCAGGGATGCGTAATGTAACGGGATGGAAAACGGCTCACATAGTTTTTGGCAAGCAGGATGCGATGGCAATAGGCGGAAAAATGCTTGTGCGCTGTTGTAGTGAATTTTTCGGGTGCAATTTTTTTGTAGTATTGCGCGATGAATTCTTTTGACCGCTCTACGTCTGCCTCACTAAAGGGAAACTTATCCCACAGTACGCTGTGCGCGAAATCCCATGTGGCGTTTGTAATGAGGTCAATGCTTGCAGGATGCACTACCACCCGGCTCTTTGCTGCCTTTGGCAGATTCTTTGATTGTGTCTTCATGTCGTTTAAGTTTTAATTACGACGCAAAGATTAGACGGTTTTATTTTTCACTTTCCGCTAAACGGTTCAACCAATACCACTCAGGATATTTCTGCAAAAAAGGTTTGACTTCTGCTATCATCTGCCGTGAACTGTTCAAAACGGTAACATTCTGCATTATGTCCGCATTCATCTGCATTGAACTGAATTAAACTGCTCCACGAATTTGAGCCGGTCATAAAACCCGTCATTTTATCTTCTATTTACTGCACATGGCTGCATTATACCTGCATACAACACGCATGTAACTGCATTGCCCTGCATTGAACTGCTTATTCGCAGATGGGCACAAAAAAGCCCTGAAAACTGAATGTTTTCAGGGCTGAACTCAGCGTCTTACTGTTTGGGTTATTCTTTCTGGAGCCTCTTCATCATGTGAATAAATGCACCGCAGCAATTTTTCAGGTACTGCTCTCCATACTGAGGGTAATCTGCTGCGATTATCGCTGAAACATCATCCCAAAAAAGATTGAACACTTTCTTTTCGTTGTTTTTCAAGCTGGAACGGATCTTCGGAATTTTTGTTTCTCCAAAGTATGCCATCTTGCTCATGAGCTTGTCAAACCTGACGTTACCTTCAAGCTCGAAATAAGGCTTGAACATTTTCGAGAATAGAGGCCCGACCTTGATCAGACGCTCCTCGACGGCTATGAGAGAACCCTTCGGCAGCGTGACCCGCGCATCCGAATAAAGGAACTCCCGAACAAGTTTGTTGAAGTCCGTGACAGGATAATCCTGTCTGATAATTTTTGCCATGATTTATATGTGTTGATTTTTGTTTGTACTCCGGGCTTACTCGCCAATAGTTCCCGGTAAACCTAATTTTTCGATAATCATGCGTACCTGATGCACGTTGAAATATCTACCTTGTTTTCGCCCGACGTGCGGTTCAATTTTTTTGATCCACGTGGCAAACGATCTTGCACTGATGCAATAAATAGCTGCCATCTCTTTCATTGTGTAGGGCTTAACCTCCAGCGTTGTTTTGGACATACTCATGGTACTTGGTGTTATGTTAGACATCATTTTTATTCTCCGTATTTGCTCATAAATTCATCCACCTCCAGTCGAAACAACTGCGCCAAGTCTTTCACCGAGGCTTTATGAGCGCTTTTGTACTTGGTTATTAAATCTCTTAAGTAGCGGGGCTTTTCTCTTTGAATATCAAGTTCCGGCGGCTCCCGCCTTCTTATTTTCAGGTCATTGAATTGCCGTAGCAGGTAATGCTTCTGGTTATCGGTTAAAAATCCAAGATCGGATGCCCGGAACATGAGTGCTTGCATGGATGTTTTCCACCTGCGCTTTAGCTCTGCAAGCTGGGCGATCGTCACCCCGTTTTCAAAGTCCTTCCTGATTTCGCTATCTGGCATTAAAAATCCGGCAGCGAACATATTCGCTTCGTGGGCAATGTCCCTTTCAAAAGAAGGCATCCCTGTATGCATGACCAGATGCCCAAGCTCAAAAGCAAGGCTGAATCTCTGGCGATCTGCAAGGTGCAGTTTGTTTATGGCAATGATTGGCTGCTTGTCCTTGGTCAGGATCGTCCGGCTATCCACCCTTTCCGTTCCAAAATCAAAGGAAATCACTATGATCCCGTTCTCCTCAAGGAGTTCTGTCAGGTTATCAATCGGGCCTTTAGGCATTTTCCATACCTTGCGAAGCTGTTTAGCTACTGCTTCAGTAGAGCCAAGTTTCTGAAGATCAAGAGCCGGAATATTGGCCTCCTTCACTTTCATTTTGGAGGTCAGGATTTCAACATCCAGCCGGTACAGGTTGATATTCGCCTCTAATGGAACCAGCAGTTTAGCCGAAACATGGTCACGTTTACGGTAATTTAGGCTCATCGGCAGGTATGCCTCTCCGGTCTCGTGGAAGAAATGGGCAGGGTATTTCAGTAGCCTGCACATTTTCTCGAAGGTTTCCTCCGTTAGTGTCCGGTTTTCGGTTTCTACCTTACATATATATGCCGGGGAAGTACCAAGCTTTTCGGCAAGCTCTTTCTGGGATACGCCTCTGGATTCGCGGGCGAGGACCACCATTTTTGGATTTATCTGTATCTCTTTGGCAAGCATAGGTTAAATCATTATCACACAGCAAAGGAATATATTTTTCATATATTGACCAAATAATTGACAATAATATTTTCAAATAATTAAACAAATGGCTGTGTAACAATGATTTAAAGAGTTAAAGATGAAATCACGCTCAAAAATTCATACTTTAGTAGAAGGAGAGCTAACTAAAAAGAAAAAATATAGAGTTAACAAACTGACATATAAGAATTTGCGTTAAGTTCAATTCTCGCTACTGAAAACTGGAAAATTTCACAAAGCAAACGAGGATGAGGCTAAACGCTCACGTAATGCGTGGGCTTTTCCTTATTTCGTTTGCAGGTATTTTCCAGTACCTCAGTAGCGGATAGGCGAGAATGTCCCACGCAGATTTTTTGTGGCTGGAAACACAAAAAAGCGCATGATAAATATTAAGGAAAGTGGTAAGAAAAAGATCACCGAACTCGTTAACCGCTTTGAAGATCAACATGGCTCCTATAAAAGATCTGAATACAATGAAACACAAACCCGTCGTGATTTCATTGACCCTTTCTTTAAAGCACTTGGTTGGGATATTGATAATGAACAGGGTTACGCCGAAAGTTATAGAGAAGTAATTCACGAAGACAGAGTAAAAGTTGGAAGTGCTACAAAAGCACCAGATTATTCCTTTCGCTTAGTTGGCGGCAAACGGCTGTTTTTTGTTGAGGCTAAAAAACCCAGCGTTTCAATCAAAGATGAAATTGATCCTGCCTTCCAGGTTCGCAGATACGGCTGGAGCGCAAAACTTCCAATTAGTATAATTACGGATTTCGAGGAATTTGCCATATACGACTGCACTCAAAAGCCCTTTCCTACTGACAAGGCGGCTAAAGCAAGGATAAGATACCTGACATTTCCTGAATATCTGACAGACTTTGAATTTCTATGGGAAACCTTTAGTAAGGAAAGAGTACTGCGCGGTAGCTTTGACAAATACGTCCAAGGTGACACATATAAAAAAGGCACGGCAACCGTTGATAATGATTTCTTACAATCCTTAGATGGCTGGAGGACACACCTTGCAACAAGTATCAGTTGGAACAATAAAAATCTCGACGAGGATGAAATTAATTTTGTCGTTCAACAAACCATTGATCGAATAATTTTTTTACGTATTGCTGAGGATAGAAGTATAGAGCCTTATGGCAATTTGAAAGATTGCATTAAAGAGGGTAATTTATATCAGAATCTTCATAATCTTTTTATCAAGGCAGATGAAAAATATAATTCAGGGTTATTTGATTTCAATAAAGACAAAATTACCCATAGGCTCGAAATTGACAATAAAGTAATAAAAACAATTATTAATGAACTATACTACCCGTGTCCATACGCTTTTGCTGTATTGCCAGTCGAAATTTTAGGTACAGCTTATGAGCAGTTTCTCGGCAAAGTAATTCGGATAACACCTTCTCATCATGCGAAAATTGAAGAGAAACCAGCCGTGCGAAAAGCAGGCGGGGTATATTATACACCGCAATACATTGTTGAACACATTGTAAAAAACACCATTGGTAAGCTGATTGAAGGTAAAACACCAAAAGAAATTAGTACATTAAAAATAGTTGACCCGGCTTGCGGTAGTGGCAGTTTTTTATTAGGTGCTTATCAGCATTTGCTTGACTATCACAAAAATTATTACACCGGAAATGGGAAAATACCAAAAGGGATTAAGGGGAATACACTAACTCCTGAAGGAAACCTCACAACAGCAGAAAAGAAGCGAATTCTAATAAATAACATTTATGGAGTGGATATTGATTTCAACGCTGTTGAGGTAACCAAGTTGAGCCTGTTGCTAAAATGTATGGAGGGTGAAACAAATGCAAGTATAGCAACACAAATGCGTTTGTTTCATGATCGAGTTTTACCAACCCTCGACAATAATATTAAGAGCGGAAACAGTTTAATAGATACCGATTATTATGATAGCGAATTCAATTTTGGTGAAGACAAAAAAATAAAACCATTTAATTGGCAGAAATCATTTCCAGATGTGTTTAAGAAGGAAGGATTTGATATTGTTATTGGCAATCCTCCTTATGGGGCAATATTTACAAAACCAGAAACAATATATTTTACTGAAAGATACAAGCTCCAAAATTATCAGCTTGACAGTTATTTCCTCTTTATTGAAAAATCCCTAAGAATATTGCAACGGAAAGGGTTGTTAGGCTTCATTATTCCGAACACTTGGTTATTGAACTTGAAAACATCAAAAATTCGACAATATCTATTCTCAAAAACGGCAATTGAAAATATTGTCCACTTTCAAAACCCGGTTTTTGAGCAGGCTATTGTGGATACAGAAATAATGATCTTTAAAAACTCGACTCCCAAAAGCACACATATTATCAAAGTAGAATTTTTTGACAAAAAAAATGAAAAAACAGAGAAGCAAATAAAACAACAGAGCTGGATTGATGCTAAAGGTAATCCAGTAAATATTCTTGATACAGAAGCGAGTCAGGCTGTAAAAATAAAATTTAATACTCTCCCTCTTTTGGATTCACTCTGCAAAATTACCCAGGGAACTAAACCTTTTCAAGTTGGCAAAGGGGTTCCGAAACAAACACAGAAGATCGTGGATGAGAAAAGCTTCGTTGCTTCAAAAAAGGTTGATAAATATTTCAAACCACTTCTACGGGGAAGCTTAATGAACCGATATCAAATCAACTGGGACAATAATTACTGGATAAAGTTTGGCGATTGGCTGGCTGAGCCACGATATTCAGCCAATTATGATGTACCGGAAAAAATAATTATTAGGCAAACCGGGGATCATCTCAATGCCACTCTTGACACAAAACAATTTATAGTCCGTGATAACCTTTATACCATTACTACTAATGATCCGAAAATTAACCTCCGTTACATTTTAGGTTTAATTAATTCCAAATTCTTCAACTGGTATTATCAGAATATTATAAACCCCGAGAAAGGAGAAGCACTTGCACAAGTCAAAAGAGGACATATCGCAAAGCTTCCAATTAAATTAGCGGAAGATAAAAACGTACACTTTCAGGATGAAATTGTAAGAAATGTAGATTTATTATTAAAACTGAATGAAGAAAAGGCGAAAGTGAAACTGGAAAGTCGTATAGCTCAACTTCAAACCCATATTGACCATTGCGAGGGAAAAATAAATGAAATTGTGTACGGGCTTTATGACTTGACAGACGAAGAAAGAAAAATCATTGAAGTGTATTATTCCTAAAGACGGTAGCTGGCGGTATAACAAAAATAAAATCGCTAACGGCTATTATGTCAACGGGTCGGCCGTTTTTAACCCATTCTTAACTCTTTAAACATTTTTATCAGATTATTCATTTTATATGCGCCAAATGTTCTAAATTGTCTTACAAACGACCCATCCTTCCATAATTGATCTGAGGCAAATAAAAAAGCCCTCAGCCGAACTGAAGGGCAGGCTTATTATGCCTAAGGAATGTTCCTTATTGTGATAAGCTTTCGGGGTAAAAGTACAAAAAAGCAATCAAAATCGCGCATGAATACAATTTTAGGTTTAGACATCGGAACTAACTCGATTGGCTGGGTTCTTTTAAGGGAAAATCAAATTTTGGATAGGGGCGTAAATGTCTTTCCAATAGGAACGAATCTTATTAAAGGCGTTCAAGAGGAAACAAAAAACCATCAGCGCGGTGGGTACAGGCGAGCTAAACGTAATTTATTCAGATATAAGCTGAGAAGAAAGCAACTTAAGAAGCTTTTACAACCCCTTGGCTTTCTGCCAGATTTTTCCGAATCCAATAAAGTAAAGAAAACATATCAAGCCTCGCTGCTGTACGAATTAAGAGCTAAAGCTCTGAATACTCAAATCCCGGCCAAAGAAATTGGACGCATCTTCCTTCTGATAAATAAGCATCGGGGGTTTAAAAGCAATAGCAAAGCGATAATCGAACTTGATGAAACTGTACAAAAGGAAGAAGGCAAGGTAAAAGATGGGATTTCTCAATTAGAGCGATTAATGCTTGAAAATAAAGCCAAGACTGTTGGTGAGTACTTTCACAAAATGTATGAGAAAGCCTTAAACCTATATAACGAAGGCAAGTGGCATAACATAGATGAACCTTACGATGAACGAGCTATAAACGAAGAGGGTGAATTTAATTTGCAAAATAATCGAGGAATTCGTAGGGAAAATGGCCGGTACGTTGCAAGAGCTATGTACGAAAAAGAATTTGACCTAATCTGGGACAAGCAAAAAGAATATTACCCGCAACTTACCGGAAGCAGAAAAGAATATGATGAAATCTGCCTTCTTCCCATTGAAGAAAAACGAATATGTTTAAAAACTTTCAAGGAAACACTTTATTGGAAAATAAAATCTGAAACAATATTCTATCAAAGGGGGCTTAGATCGCAGAAAAAATTCATTGGTAAATGCAATTATGAATCTACAAAGCGTACAGCTCCCATTAGCTCTCCTTTATTTCAGGAGTTTCGAATTCTTAAGCAATTGGCTGACGTTCGCTATTCGGACAAAGAAAATGATTTTTATAATCAGTCGCTTCCATCCGAATGGAGATTAAAGCTTGTTGATTATTTAAACTGCAACTCAAAATTGAACTTAAGAGAGGGGAAGAAAAAGAAAGATGGAACTAAAACCATTGACATCATGGATGTCTTGGGGTTAAGTAAGAAAAAAAATTATGAATTTAATTTCGACAACACGGATGACGATAAAACCTTCGAGGGAAACAAAACTTATTATGCAATTCACAATGCCTGCGGTGAGGAGTTGTTTATGAAACTGAAATCCGAAAATAAACTTGAAAAGCTTTGGCACATCTTGTATATGGCTAAGGATGACGAATGGTTAAAAGACACCCTACTCTTTTCTTGGGGATTTAGCGAAACCATTGCGCTCAAACTTATTGAAATGGGACTGGAAGATGGTTTTGCAAGCTATTCAAGCAAAGTTTTAAAAAAGATCATGCCATTTATGCGTGAAGGAAAGGATGAATTTGATTCAAAGGTGTTGGCCGGTTATGAAAAAGCTCCAGATGAAGTAAAAGACGCAATAATACTTTCCCCGAAAATTAGACAATTAAAAAACAATGAGCTAAGAAACCCTGTTGTGGAAAAGGCAATTAGTCAAGCCATCAAACTCGTTAATGCTGTAATACAAAATAGTAATTACGCGATCAATCAAGAAAAGTTTACCATTCGCATAGAAAGTACGAGGGAGTTTAAAAAACCGAAAACGGAGCGGGAAAAAATAAGACGCGGAAACACAGAAACAGATAAAAAAAGAGAAGCTTTGGCTGCATTTTTAAATGAAAAGAGAAAAAACAATAGCCTCAGCGTTAATCGAGAAATTTATAAAAATGATAGCATAATAAGCAAGTTTGAATTATGGTTAGAAATGGGAATGGACAAAGAAGATGCAACTTTTAATTCCTTTAGACTTGAAGGCAAGGCATCCGAGAAGCATAAGCTCTGGCTGGAATGCAATCGTATTTGCCCCTACTCTGGCAAAATAATTCCACTTTCCAAGCTTTTTACTTCTGAAGTAGAAATCGAACACATAATTCCATACAGCCGAAGTCTGGACGATAGCTTTACAAACAAAACTCTAACCTTTAGTGATATAAACAAGAAAAAAGCAAACAAAACGGCCTTTGAATTTATCAAAGATCAAGGCGAAATTGCTTTTAAGGAATTTAAGGCCAGAATAAACTCATTTGAAAATAAACAAAAAATAAAAGGAAGATTTCTGCTTGAGAATGTTGCCTCTGATTTTAGTAACGCTCAGCTAAACAATACTTCCTATATCGCTAAGTATGTCAGAAAAAAACTCCAAGAAGTCTGCCGTGATGTGCAGTTTACAAATGGGTCCGCCACGGGTGAACTTCGTAAAAATGATTGGCAACTGGGTAATTTATTAGATAAAATCCGGTACGAAGAAGAAACCGGTATTAATATTGACGCATACATTTCTGAATTCAATGTTTATAAGAAAGATTTTGAAGTTTGGCGAAGGAAGAAAAATAATTCGACTGATCTACAAAGAGTAAATTGGAAAGAGTTGGATACAGATGTTGTCGCTGAATATGAGCAAGAAAGTAAAAATCCAATTACAGATTGGTGGAGGGCCATTCGAAAATTTGATGATTTTAGGTCTGCCAAAGGTAAAAAAGACCGAAGCGACCACCGACACCATTTATTAGATGCTATCATTACATCCTGCTGTTCTCGTAACATTATTCAACAACTAAGCACACTAAATGCAACAAGGGAACAGCAAGGAATATCCCTGTATGATGAAAAAGGACGATTAACAAGGGCAAAGATAGAATGCCCTTTGAGTTATGATCAAATTAAATCGGCCTTAAAAGATAATTTGATTTATCATCAATCAGAAAAAAGACTCCTTACTTCAAAAATAAACAAAACAAAGAAGCTAAAGGATTCAAAGAGCGATTCCTCCTTTAACAAGAAAAAAACATATTCTGTAAGAGGTTCTTTAGTAGGTGACAATTTCTACGGGAAGCTTAAAAACCCACGCCATCAAGGGTTTGATAAAGATACCGTGTTTGTAAAGCGAGTCAGTTTGAATGGGCAAGAGTTTAAGAACATTAAAAGTCTTGATAAAATTATCGATCTAAATGTGCGTGAAGTTTTGAAACGAAGACTTGAGAACCCGTTGTATGCGGACAATGGAGAAAAGGCTTTTAGCGATGAAGCCTTATTAAAGGACCCTGTTTATTTATACAGTGTAAACAAGTACCCATCAGGTATTCCAGTAGCCCCATTGAGCAACGCAGGAAAACCTTTGCCAATTATCAAAAAAGTACGTATCGCAAATAAAAATGCGCGTAACCTAATTCAACTTCCTGCTAAAAGTGAAGATCGGGGTGTTGATGGCAAGCGAAAAATCATTAACCAGAATCGATATGCGGAGACTGATGGAAATTATGTCATGGCATTATATGAGGGCAAAGATGAAGAAAAGAAAGGAAAAGTTAAAACAAAGCGAGATTTTGAAATTCTTTCCTTCTTTGAAGCTGTCAGAAGAAAGGAACAAGGAGAAAAATTATTTCCAGATGAAAAATTACAAAAGGATGGCAGCAGCATTAGCTTGCTGAAAGGTTGCCCCTACCTAAAACAAGGTGATATGGTTGTTTTGTACGAAAATCAGGAAACCGAAATCAATTGGGATGATTTAAGGGATTTGAAAAAAAGGCTCTATCGCGTAAGTCAATTAAGTTCAAAAATCGTAAGTAAAATTTATGAATTTGGAGATATTTTTTTAGTTAAGCATAATGTAACATCTGCAAACGCAAAATATGAAAGCGTAAGTTTTTCACTAAATGAAGAAATAAAGCATATTCAAAATTCGCATGTTCAATTCAAAGGGATCAAAGTAAAGCTTAACAATTTAGGGAGAATAACAAAAACATGGAATGATTAAACGCACTTTATACTTTGGAAACCCTTCGTATTTAAGCCTGAAAGACCAACAGCTCTTGGTTCGCTTGCCCGAAGTCGAAAAAAATGATACCCTTCCCGAAAGCTTTAAAAGGGAGGCGGTTGCCACCATTCCGGTTGAAGATATTGGGGTTGTCGTCCTCGATCACAAGCAGGTAACCATCACCCAAGCTTTAATGGAAGCCCTGATGGAAAATAATTCCGTACTTATTACATGCAACAGCACACATCACCCCAGCGGTTTATTGATGCCGCTTAGTGGTAATACAATACAAAATGAACGCTTCCGAGCCCAACTCGATGCCAGCGAGCCATTAAAAAAACAGGCTTGGGCTCAAACTGTATCACAGAAAATAAAAAATCAAGCCGGATTACTTGAAAAAGTTGGCATAAACGCTGCTTACCTTGCCCCTTTGCATAAAAATATGAAAAGCGGCGATACTGATAATTGTGAAGCAACTGCCGCAGTGTTTTTCTGGCAAAAACTATTTGCTCATGTAAATGGGTTTGTCCGTTACCGGGAGGGGCCTCCTCCGAATAACTATCTGAATTATGGTTATGCTATTTTGCGTGCCACTATGGCACGTAGTATTGTTTGCGCCGGTTTACTACCCACATTGGGAATACATCATGCAAATAGGTACAATGCATATTGCTTGGCTGATGATCTCATGGAGCCATATCGTCCCTTTGTAGATGAAATAGTGTATGATCTTGTGGCAAAATATGGAGTCAACACTGATATTCCGAAGGAAATGAAAACCGAATTTCTAAAAATACCAGCAATGGACGTGATGTTGGACGGTGAGAACAGTCCTTTAATGAATGCAACACAACGAACAGCAGTTAGCCTGGTCAAGTGCTTTAACGGAGAACAGAAGAAATTACTCTATCCTGAATTTGCATGAGTGTAAAAATCGAACGTCTTAATGCTTATCGCGTTATGTGGACATTGGTTATGTATGATTTACCAACCGAAACAATCAAAGAGCGAAAAGCTGCGGCTCGTTTTCGTAAGGAGTTAATACGAGATGGATTTTCTATGTTCCAGTTCAGCATGTACGTAAGACATAGTTCCAGTGGCGAAAATGCCGATGTTCATCGAAAAAGAGCCATTGGATTATTGCCGGAACATGGCAAAGTGGGTATTTTGCAGATCACAGACAAGCAATTCGGTCAAATGGAACTGTTTTATGGGACTAAGCTGCAAGAATTGCCTCCAATTCCCCAACAGTTGGAGCTATTTTAAGGTGATTAGAAATGAAAAATCCGGGGTGTCCCCGGATTTCATAAAGATAATACCTCACTTTTCCCATTGATAAAATACCCTGAAACTGTTGATTTTGTTGCGTTTCAATGCCTATCTGGTATTTATCAATAGGTCAAAGATACGTTTGAAAGCAAATCACAACCCGCCCATAAGGGGGGCGAAAACTGTTTCTGGTATTTATCAATAGGTCAAAGATACGTTTGAAAGCAAATCACAACTGCCCATTCCAATAATAAAATCAACACAAAGGTATTTATCAATAGGTCAAAGATACGTTTGAAAGCAAATCACAACCTATCCATCATCCTCTAGGTTATGATGAAGGTATTTATCAATAGGTCAAAGATACGTTTGAAAGCAAATCACAACCGGATGTGATATGGTTGGTAAGAACCATCTGGTATTTATCAATAGGTCAAAGATACGTTTGAAAGCAAATCACAACTAGTTACAAGGGGGACATCGAGTGGTTGAAGGTATTTATCAATAGGTCAAAGATACGTTTGAAAGCAAATCACAACCATTGCCGGTGCGCCCTGCAGATTCAATATGGTATTTATCAATAGGTCAAAGATACGTTTGAAAGCAAATCACAACTCTCATCCCATCTTCGTTTTATCAATCGCCGGTATTTATCAATAGGTCAAAGATACGTTTGAAAGCAAATCACAACTTCCCTTCATATAGCCCCGGCACGCCTTCGGGTATTTATCAATAGGTCAAAGATACGTTTGAAAGCAAATCACAACCCGATATCGCCCTCCCTTGTGTCGCTTCTGGGTATTTATCAATAGGTCAAAGATACGTTTGAAAGCAAATCACAACAAGGATAAGCAAGTCAGTTTATAATAATCGGGTATTTATCAATAGGTCAAAGATACGTTTGAAAGCAAATCACAACACGAGCAAGTCCTTCCAGTTTTTAGGAGGAGGTATTTATCAATAGGTCAAAGATACGTTTGAAAGCAAATCACAACTAGCACGATGCTCCCTTTTCCATTTGTCCAGGTATTTATCAATAGGTCAAAGATACGTTTGAAAGCAAATCACAACATGTCTGAGCGTGGTATTACTATGCCGGGGGGTATTTATCAATAGGTCAAAGATACGTTTGAAAGCAAATCACAACCGCCCGGATTTTTTTTCATTTTTATCCATTCTATTGTGCGTTCCCTCGTCAATTGCCTTTTTGATCGCAATTAATTCCTTGTCACTATGCCCATCAAAATTCACGAACCGATAAAAAGAAACGTTTTCCTTGATGTACATGATTAAAGATTGTCTGTCCATTGGTTTTGTTTTGTCCGCCGGTCTCAGAACGGTGTTTGGCAAAAAAATCAGCGCGAGACGCAACCTACCGTAACCGAGGGACCGCGAAGCCCCAACGTACAAATAAGCTACGCTCGCGCCTTAACGCAAGCGTTATGCTTATCCCTGTACGTTTGAAATTTTCGCGGTTTTCGGTTACAAGAAAGCTAACACTGATATTTTATATTACTCCTTTGTTTATTTCACATTAACATGTCAATTAAGATAGAATAAAGATAGGAAATACAGGCGAGGCTGCCTCGCGGAAGGAAAAATCTATTTAAGTCCTGTGAAAAACTCTTCTAAAGTCAATTTATGGATTTCGAGCACCCGCATCAGGGTAATTATTCGGAAATTCACCCCTTTTTCCATTCTCCCATACTGAACTCGGGGAATTTCGTGGTCAAACGCAAAGCTTTCATATGAGGTATAACCCGCACCCTTCCTCAATTCCTTGATGCGCTCACCAATCTTTGCCAAACGCTTTTCATGTTTAATAGTTTTTTCCATAACTCTCGCAAGATCAGGGAATAGCCTATTATTTGTTACCTCATATACTGCGTTTCTAATAGTGTGCTATTTTAGATGAAATTATATCACTTTGAATTAATACAGATCGTCTTGCCGGATAACTTATTTGAATTAAATTGCATCCTTTCACACGAAAAAGAAAATTACAATCACTGAGTAAATGAGGTTTTTGAGTTTAATTGGTTTGGTTTTATTATTCTGCAATGCTGGTTTCGGCCAAGATAGTGGTGTGATGCGGGCATTTGATCCGAATAATCCTTTTAATACTGACCAATCTGTTCCTAAACCCCTAACCTTAGAGCAAGCACGATTGCAGGAAAGGGCACGGTTGGATCAGCAGAATTCCCAGCACATGCAACAAATGGGTATGCAACTTCCCCCAACACCGGAGGAAATTGCAAATGCAACCTATTATGCAAATATTGCGGCCAAAAAAGAGGCTGCCCGTAAAGAGGTATGGAGGGAGATCAACCAGCCCAATTCTTCTGAAAGAAGCCCGGAAAAGCAAAAAGAGTTAGCCGAAATCAGGAAAAAACTTCGCCTTTCAAATCCCAACGCTACCGAATACCAGAAAACCTCTCCGGCGTATTTTAGGGCTGCGGACGAACTTTATCAGATGATCTCCGGTAAAATCCCGATGGATTTAAAAAGAGCTGTCTTCCTTTCTGAAAACGCCTATTACAATGGTACTTTGAATTATCCAAAGTACTGTGCCCAGATAAGTGAGCTTGTCTTTGTCTGCAAACAAATTCTGGCTCAGAATGGGGCCAATATAGATAACAAACTGGCTTGTAATGCAGCGATACAAAGGCTGTTTTCTGACACCGTTAATTACAAAGACCGTAATGGTAATGCAGCCCGGTATCTTCCCCTTACTTACGACTTTAGCGATGTCTGGGGTAATGATGATTATTCAAAGCAATGCGTGACCAAACTACTTAAAACACGAACAGGCCAGTGCCGATCCTTGCCACTGCTTTATCTTATCCTTGCCAGCGAACTTAATACCCCAGCTTATTTGGCATTGGCTCCGAATCATTCTTACATAATGTTTGAAGGTGGGAAACGGCTATTCAATTTTGAAACGACCTGCGGCAGGTTGATTAATAATGACATGCTTTTGCAATCCGGTTACATTTCACCCTTCGCAATCAAAAACAAGATTTATCTGAGCCCGCTAACCTTGAACCAGACAATTTGCCAATGCCTGATCGATCTTAGTATGAGTTATGAGCTAAAATTTGGAGCGGACGATAATCTAATAAAATGGTCGGAAGAAGTACTGGCTTACTGGCCGAATAGTGTAATGGCTCTAATGAACATCCATAATGTAGGAAATGCCTATTGCTTTAATCTCGCTTCACAATATCATTTTCCTTCTCAGAATGATTATCCTAAGTACCCAGACTTAAAGAGAAAATTCGATGCTGTAGCTGAATTAGAAATGCAACTGGAAGATTTAGGTTATGTCCGAATTCCAAAAGAAACGTATGAGAAATGGCAAAAGTCAATGGACGAGGAGAAAAGAAGACGGGAACATAAGCAACTGGAAGCTGAGATGGCTAATGGTATGAATCAAAGTACGCTAAAATCTAAATGAGAACCGGGATACCCTTCATTCTGCTTTGCTTTCTTGTGCTTACATCCTGCAAGCAGAAGCAGTATGCATCCAAAACGTCAGCTAAAGATCCGTCAACCGCCATAGTGAAGCCGTCTGCACGAGATACAACAATAAAAGGTGATGAACATGGATCAACCAAAAAGCTCGCGCTGGCGGTCGTAAACCCAAAAGAATACTATCAAAATGCCTATACCGAGCTAAGGGATATGCTCGATGGAAAAAATGCTATAAATTTCAAACGCGCAGTTTTCATTACTGAAAATGCTTATTTTGGAAATGAAGCAGACTATGCAGCATTTTGTAAATATATTGACACTTACACAACTATCTGTAGAGAGTGGATGCGGGTAAATGCACTCCAAAAATATCATTTAGATGATAGCACTAATGTTGCAATCAACGGCGCGATTTTTCATGTAATGGCTGACACTGTTTTTAACAAAAATCACGAAGTCCTTATCTTTCCACTTGTTTATGATTTTGATCATTATTTTCCAAGTGAAAACTGGACAAATTCATTTGTGACAAAATTGATGCTCACTCATAAAGGAAACTGTCACTCCCTTCCCTTCTTTTACAAGATTCTCTCCCTTGAAATGGATAGCAGATGTTATTTTTCCATTTCGCCGGATCATTTATTCCTGAGAATGAAGAGTAAAAAGGACGGCTGGTATAACACCGAGCTTACCTGTGCAATGTTCCCAACTGATGCGTGGGTAATGGCTTCTGGGTATGTAAGTAAAGAGTCTATCGTCAGTGGCATTTATATGGATACTATCGGGCTAAAACAATCAATTGTACTCTGCCTGAATGACCTTGCCAAGGGTTACGCTCATAAATTTTCAACGACTATTGATCCTGATTTTATCCTGAACTGTTGCGACCTTGGGTTAAAATACTATCCAAACTATGCTGAAATGATTCTTCTAAAAGCGGAAACCCTAAAGAGAAAGTACAGGACTTATATTGATTCTTATGGACTGAATGCACCTTACACGGAACCTTATAAGGCTCCGATAGCTGCCATTCAAAGTGAAATGGATCGGAGCTACGCTTTGCTCGCAAAACTGGATTATCGGGAAGTTCCGAAAGAAATGTTTAACGAATGGTTAAAAGGGCTTGGAAATAACAAAGAAAAATATCAAGACAGAAGAATAATTGATACATTTAATTATAAATCCGAATCAAAATGAAAAAATGCTTACTTTCTCTTTGCTCTGTATTAATGTGCAATTTGGTCGTGCTTGCACAGACTTCTTCTAAACCTTTGACCCAATTGCCTGAAGAAGTTACTCTTAGCAATGGGAAATATGTTGAATCTTTTGAGAATGATACCTTGCGACGCATTGGAACAGTCATGTTCAATACCGTAACGAATAAGGTGCAGTATTTCCTTGCAGATGACGACTCTCGCTATGCCGAAGCCGTTAATAGGCCGGATGAGACGAGTAGATTTCTTTCCCTTGACCCGGATGAAGGCAAATATCCCCATTTAAGCCCATATTGCTATGCAGGAAATAACCCTATTACCTTAATTGACAAGGATGGTCGTGGCCCTGTTGATCCTAAAACGGGAACAAGAATCTCCTCTAACGTTTTAAATACAGATTTTTGGGCCTTATTGTATTTAGGAGGGGCTTCAAAAAAACCGGGGCCAGATTCTTACGACAATGCCTTAGTACAAGCAGGTCACTCTTTAGGAACGGGTACTGGCGATGAATATAAGGTAATGAGTGAAGATCATTATAAAGATAAGTTCCTTTCAAAACCCTATCAAACAGTTCTGACCGTTAATAATGCTTCGGAAGTAGTTGATTTGACGGACGAGATAAGAATTTCGAGTACCCTGCAAGAAACTACAAATAATGCCAAAGGATTGGAGAAGGCTGGTGAAGGAGGAAATTACATTTTTGGTAGCTCTAATTGGACGAATAAGGATTATACTGTTTACAATGTTGAGAATGGATGGATAAATCATGAAGCAAAATTTGGTTATGATTCAAAGACAAAAACATATAGCTTATCAGAAGAAATAAGCTACACCATTGTCATGTCTGAAGAAAAGACCAGAATAAGGCCAACTGGTGTTGGGAATTCAGCAATGAATGTTATTGAGAAATACAGGGATATTACCGTTTATGAACGCACTGTATCTTATGACAAAAGCGGAAAATCAAAGGTGTCTGGAGAAAAAACATATTCTTATGAAAAAGTTGATGAAACAAAAACAAATTAGTGTCATAATCCTTGGGGCTGTAGGTCTTATATTATTGATTTTGGGCTCAAACATATTAGGTTTGCCTGGGAAAAATATTTTTAATTTGACTTCAGTCTGCTTTATGATAGCGGGAGGCGTTATTTTGAGTTTCTTGGACAAGCGAGCTTTGATGAAAATTTCTGCTATAAGTTTTACTTTATTTTATTCTATCCATTTTCTTAGTTACATTACTAACAATCATACGCATTCACTTGCATTTTTACTTCTCGTCCTTGCTCAATTAATATTCATACTTATACTTTTCTTAGCCATTTCAAAAAACACTACAATAGGCAAGATTATCTCTTCTATTAGTCTCCTCTCTATTGCGGCATTTGTCGGCTTCAGCTTATTTGAAAAGAGTATGGCTATGGGCGCCGCTATTGTAGCTCTTATAGGAGTTTTGGCATACGTGCTATTGGGAAAGGAAGAAAACAAAGCTTTTGCTTTTCTTTTAGCCTATGTCTATTTAGTTGTGATTCTGAAATGAGACATAATGCAAGGGCTATATTGAACCTACGGAGGACAATCCAACGAAATAATACTACTATAACTTAAAATCTTGAATGGACAAGAGCTATTTTATGGTTCGGGCGATGAATTCATCTGAATCTGATTTTAAAGTGTTTTTCGATAATAATGTTGTGGCTGTGGGTTGGAGTGAGATTGACTTCACCCAATTCGACAAAAAGAAGACTGAAAAACTTGTTGAGGCTGTCTACAATTGCTATTATACAAATCCGGATTTATTTCAGCCGCTGGTTAGCAAAAAATTAAATGAGGTTAGGCGATTTCACAATATTAATTCCGGAGATTATATTATAATCCCGTTTTATAGTTCCATTCGACTGGCCATAGCTGAAGAAAAGATATTATGTGATGAGGTCGCTTACGAGAATGACCTATCTAATCAACGCAAAGTAAGCTACCAATATTCTGGCAAAACATTTAAAACTATTCCACGGGACGTTTTATCTGAAGCCTTGCAAAGAAGGCTTCGTGTTCGCGGCTCTACCGTTTCAGACCTATACGAATTTAAGGAGGAAATAGAAAAGCTGTTCAGTAGAGACTCTTATTCATGGACTTCAGATCATGAGGAAAAGGAAATGAAGTTAAAAAAACATCTTAAAGGTAAATTGATAGGAAAAATCACGGACGGCAAGACTAACCTTAAGACTGGCGGCTTAGGATTGGAATATTTAGTTCAAGAGTTATTTGAATGCGAGGGGTACAAAACCGAAATTCTTGCCAAAACAACCTTCAAAAAGGGTGATGCCGATATATATGCGGTCAATTCAGACAAATTTCAGGAAACGAAAATATTAGTTCAGGTTAAACACCACAGTGGATATACGGATGATTGGGGAATTCAGCAGTTGAATGAGATAAAAGAAAGTCAGGAGTATAAAGACCATAAATATGTACTTGTTACAAGCGCCAATATTTCGGAAGGCCTTAGAAATAGGGCTGAAGAGCTTGGGATGAATGCTATGGATGGCAACGAGCTTTCCGATTGGATAATTGAAAATATCAATCTTTTAAAGCCTGAAACAAGAATTAAGTTAGGTATTAGTTCTATTCCTCAACTTACAGATTAAAATAATGGTACGCATTAAACGGCCCTTTGATATTACTTGAAAAAATTACTTAATTAATGCAAAAAAATCTGGCGCATAAATAAAATGACAATAGAAGAATTGGAAATAGAAACCGAAAGATTTAAATATAAAGGATTCAAACTTATAAGTCTTGAACTAAAAGGATTTGTTTTTTTTGGAAACATAAAGTATGATTTTATTGATAAAGATGATTCTCAAAACAAAATCTACTCTTCAGTCATTATCGGGCCAAATGGGACGAGAAAAAGCCTACTGTTTAATCTAATAGTGTATATTTTTAAATGTATCAGTGATCTGAAAGACAATAAGGAAATTGATTACAAAAAATACAATGAAGGAGATTTTCATATAGTTTACGCACTAAACAATGAAATATATGAATTAATACGAATGCATTCAACTGATGGGAAAAAGCATAATCAATATGGTTATGCCATGTTACGGAACAAAAAGAAAGCTGAAATAAAGGAATTTGAATTGCCAATCACTATAATCGGCAACTCAATAAATATAACTGACAAATTCCCATTTTACAAAGAAAATGAGTTTCCGCGTTTCAAATACTTGGGAATAAAATACAATCCTCAATCCTCCAGTACAAAATCCTATATAAAGAAAACTATTGATTACGTTGCCAAACTGTCCTATTCCGAGTCTTTTTTGAAAGGTCTTCATTTAATCACGGAAACTTTCATTGGGAAGAACAAGGCCATTTGCATTTCTTACAAAACAGTGAATTTTAAAAAGTTTTATGATGGTAATCTTAGCATAGAAACCCTTGACTCCTTCTTTGGCGACATAGAAACTCGATTTAAAGAAAGGCAAAAAACAGCGCCGTTTAAATTAAACACGTACAACTCCTTAAAATCAAAGGAGAACAACGGACTTCAAAAGGCCGTTGAATACTGCAATATTATTGCAACAAACCGTGAGCTTATAAAGATTGACGGATCATCAAGTAAATTGTTGAAGTTTAACCTTTCCCAAAAAGAGGATTTAGAAAGGCTGAAATTGAATGGAGAAGCTATAAATACACTTTATTCATTAAACCTCTTATACGATCCCAAGATTGAAATTTTCAGCTCAAATGGTGACGAATATTCATTAGAAGACAGTAGCAGCGGAGAGCATAATTTAATTACCTCCCTTATTGGCCTAATGGCAACAATAAAGCAAGACAGCTTGTTATTAATTGATGAACCTGAGATTAGCTTACATCCGAATTGGCAGATGAAATACGTTTCATTTCTTAAGGATGTTTTATCGAGTGAAATTTATAATACATCACACGCTATCATTGCTACACATTCTCATTTTTTAGTTTCTGATTTAGAAGGTAATAGCTCTAAAATTATTGGCTTATCCAAGGGCGAAGGCATACAGGTTGTTCCATTAGCTAAAAACTTAAATACTTTTGGCTGGTCTGCTGAGGATGTGTTGTACAATATTTTTAATGTTCAATCTCCCTTAAACTACTATTTGGAAGCTGATTTAACCGAGTTATTGGGAATGATTGCAAACAACATTAAAGATGTGAACAAGGTCGAAACCATTCTTAATAAATTAACTGCTTTGCCGAAAAGAGAAAATGACCCGTTGCAGGAAATTATTAGCGAAGCAACTGAATATTTAGGCTCCATTAAATGATTAATCAGCTCGTCAATCCATATAATTATACTGCGCCTGAAAATGCTTGCATTAATAATGCTGGCAATGATTGGGGTAGTCAATCGAATTGTATAAAGAGCTTAAAGTTGGCCATGAATATTCATTTTGATACTCATCAAAATGAACGCTGTTGCTATTGTGGCTTACTGTATGATAGGACAGGAAGAGGAGAAATTGAGCACATTGCTCCTAAGGGTGCTACCTATTTTCCACAATTCTCTTTTGCATCAAATAATTTAGCTAAAGCCTGCCAACTTTGCAACTCTTCTTCAATGAAGCACACATATAATCCGGTTAATTATTTGGATGCAGTTTATGAACAATGTACATTCACAATTGTTCACCCATATCTTGATGACCACGGTGAGCATTATAATTGGAGTTATGGACGAAGAGAAGTGATTATTTCAATTAATAATAATTCCGACAAGGCAAGAGAATCAATTCGGATATTTGAATTGGCCTCAGAAAAAAGAACAAGAGCAAGAGCAACTCAGAGAAATCAAGAGCGTTTAGAGGACCGTTATCATTTGACAGCAGCAATAAAAAATAGAATCAAAGCGGTATTGAGATTTAGATAGCCCATGATTAGATTACATGATAAAATTTCCAATGGAACAGAAAAACAAGATTATCTAAATGGATAAATTTTTAGTAGTTGTCTGTGTAGGAACAGGGTTTATTTGTTTAATCCTATTTATTTACACTATATATAAATCCACTCAAAAAGAAAGTCCGAAGAACAAACAATTTAAAGGCGTTTATACAACAAGATTTCAGCAAGAGCAAGAAGAAAGGGAATTAGATGCCGTACATCGTAAATCTCAAGAAGAAATGGATCGGGATTTCTATGAAGAGGCCGAAGGCTTAAAGTCGAGCAGAAAATTTAAGGGAAATGACGAATTGCCATTTTGAGCCTTATTAGAATGGCAAACAAAGCGAGCTGGAGCGCTTAAACGAGACGGTCCAGTATGTTCAAGGGAAAAGATACACAAGGTGTAAAATCTGTTAAATAAAAAAACAATAAAATGGAAAACCTAATTCTGACAATACCTGAACCAATCTCTACTACTCGAATAGCCTATTTAGTGAGGGAAAAAGGCATCGACCCGATCATAGCAAGCATTGATCTTGAGATGGTTAAAATGAAACTTCAGGACATTGATGAGGGACATGGATGGTCGCTTGAGCAAAGTGACGAAGCAGAAGTTGAATACAAACGCTATCTACATCTGACAAAAAAATTTCCTGACGCCTCACTTGTTCCACATTCAATAATGGATGATATGTGGCACCAACATATACTTGACACAAGAGCTTATCACAAGGATTCTAATTCGATCTTTGGAGAATATTTGCACCACTACCCTTATTTTGGTCTTCGGAGCGAAGAAGATCAAAAAAATCTGGATGTCGCTTTTGAGGAAACTCAAAGAATCTATGCTCAAGAATTTCATGAAATGATGCTCAGGAAGGAATCGAGCCATTGTAAAAGGGCTTGTGAAAGCTATTGCAAAAGAGCCTGTAATACAAGGCAGTAATTAAAATGTCTATTTTTTTACCTCAGTGCTGAAGAATCATTTAAGACATGACTGATGCGGAAATAATAGTTAGGTCTTCGATTCAAGTTTTTCTTGCAAGGGCAGATCACCCTAAACCTGAAGCCTTTGGGTCAGGCTGCATAATAGAATATCTAAATCGCAAATTTTTTGTTTCTGTTTCACACGTTACTGATTTAGAAAACCTTACAACATTTCTTGAAACAAATCAACCTTTTGATGAAAGGGGTCCAATCTTAATGCCAATTGGGGGAATATGTACATTCGATCAAATAAAATTCACTGAAGACATGTCGCTTGAGGATTTTGAGTCCATTTTGGAAAAAGGAGAACGCTTAGATATTTGTTTTGCTGAAATAATAAACCAAGACGTAGATTTACTTCAACCGGAAATGGATTTTGGAGTATTTAAGGTTGACTCGGGGTTGAAATTTCCCCTATTTATGGAAGATGCTGTTGTTCCATCAAAGGATGAGCGTTACGGCTTTTATGGTAAGATAATGCCAGAATATGAGGGGATAACTTTAAAAATGACTCCATCATTCAAGCACAGTCTAAAGTTCCATCGGGCACAAGATCACTTTTATATATTTTTAGCACCCAAAATAATAACGAAGAAAGAGGATTACGAAGGATGTAGTGGGGCTCCCATTTTGGACTCACAGGGGAGAATCGTAGCCTTAGCTTGTGCTGTTCGAACAGGCTCAACTATGATATATGGTTTCTCAATCCAGGAATGCAAAAAACTTTTGGATTACGCCTTGCAGATGGGAATGCTATGAAATAGTATTTGAGGGGCGACTAAACGATAACTGGCTAAATATCAGCCGCTTAGTTATATTTTCAAAAAACATGAGAAAAGCAGAAGATTCCGAAATATTTTGGCTCAAATTTCCGCGATTTTCTTCAAATCCGTAAAAAACCGTTCGATTGAAGGAACCTCATTCGCACAAAAATTCAGAGCGGAGAGCGTATAGTGAAGAGCGTTTCTTCCTTTTATCGCTCTCCGCTCTGTTTCTACCTTTTTCTCCGCTCTCCCTTTTACCCCATCAACTCCTTTAACAGCTTTTCTATCGTAAGTTTCAGTGCGGCTAATTCATTTTCAACCGCTTCTACTCTTGCTTCCAGCCTGGGTGCCGCATCTTCCTGTACTGGTGGTTCTTCATCCGACTCCTGCATCTCACAAAACAGGTGACGGAAACGTTGTTCTTTTTGTCCGGCTTGCCGGGGTAGTTGCGTAATAAAAGGAGGATCGATTTGTTTTAGTTTTTCAAGCACATGCAATACTTCTTCCAGAGAAGAGAAGGTGTATAAACGTGCCGAATTGGAATTGATTTCGCCGGGTGTAAGTGGGCCGCGCAAAAACAACAAACATAATACCGCCTCTTCGCCAGGGGTGAAATCAAATACAATATCCAGGTTGTGTTTATACTTCAACACCCGGCTTCCTCCTCCGCTGGCCGTATTCACAAGGCCTTTTCGGGTAAGCGTGTGCAAGGCATTTGTTACCGTTGTATCGTCGTATTGTACAATAGGTTTCCGGGATGACTTCTGATTGCATGCCAGCGTAAGTGCATTCAACGTCATAGGATAATATTCCGGCGTAGTCTTGCTCTTTTCAAGCAGGGAGCCCAATACTCTTACCTCTACCGGATCAAGTACAACCAAGGGTTTAGTAGACTCCATAGATTTCAGATAATTAAATTGAATTTACAAAAAAACCGAACCGG